>JAABUW010000358.1_pt1 | contig 92732 bp, 138 predicted proteins | sample 5560081 | NCBI WGS metagenome assembly JAABUW01 (sample SAMN10711882, study PRJNA513363) | rock metagenome | isolation source: Antarctica rocks | place: Antarctica: Victoria Land, Knobhead sud
GTCTCCACTTCACCCCCTTCCACCGTCTCCACTTCACCCCCTTCCACCGTCTCCACTTCACCCCCTTCCACCGTCTCCACTTCACCCCCTTCCACCGTCTCCACTTCACCCACCGAACCCATCACCTACATCCCCTATACCTTTGGCCACGCCATGCTCATGCAGACACTTCGTGGGTACCAGAATATCGGTTGGAGAAACATCGTCATCGTCGATAACAGCTGGAAGAAGGGTGTATTCCGGGATCGAGAGGCTCTCAAAGCGACCTATGGTGTCCGGGAAATCATCGCTACTCCAGTCCACCTCCGATTCGCCCAGATCCAGGGTTTTATCGATAATCTGGCGAGGGGAAATGGGGAGAAGACGTATTTCTGGAGTCATACGGATGTCCTCCTCCTCTCGAGTCATACCGACGCGTACGATCGAGCACTACGATCTGTACAGGTGGGATATGAGACCGACCCTTCGACCTATGCGATCACGTTCTTCTCTTACGATTGGCTCTCCTCTGTCGGTGTCGCTGGCTCCGGACTCGCTCCATGGGACCCTGCGACTCCGCAATACGGAGCAGATTGCGATCGGTATGGAAGACTGCGACGAGCAGGTGCAGGCATATTCCAGAACGAGATCGAAGTTGGGACGCTCATGCATCTCCACTCCGTACTCAGCGAGAGCGAGCAAGACGAGCTATTCGCCGGGCACATGACGATGGAGGAGCAAGTCGCCTTTGTGCAGGAAATCAGTGATTCGAGGGATCAGTATTCTTGGAGGCAAGGGGATAAGGAAGATGTGAGAGATGGGATTACACCTATGGATACGGCCGCGAAGGAAGCCGAGGGGAGTGGAGGGGGGGGTTACATGAGTGCGAAATGGGGAGATGGGTGGGCTTGTGAGTTGGTGGGGAGAGATCCGAGGTGGGATGTGCAGAGGGAAGATGCGGAGGAGTGAGTGAGATGGACCGGTTGTACATGACTCGAGATGGACCGGCTCCTGATCACGTAAAGTACTTCTGAACATCCGCCTGAACCGTTCGGATGATCGATGCCTCGTGATCGGCCGATAGACACCATTACACCAGCCAGGGCATGAGTCCTTCGCACGCATCGACCCGTGATGTACTATTGCGATGCATGTTGGCTACTATACTGTATGATTATTCAGTCTGCTTCGAGGCTCATCACATCCTGGCTAGCTTCAGAGTCCATCCCGGACCCGCCAGCTCATACTCCTTCGCCTGCTCGGCCGTCAAGAGCGGGAAATCATCCTGAAACACCGCGAGTTGCTCCTTCAACCGTTCCTCTCTCGACGATGTTCTACGTGAACGCATCAGCAACACTGATCTACCGTTTTGACACTTTCGTCACTCACGTCACCGCGACGATCCCTGAACTCCGCAACCAGTCGAGGATCGTTTGGCCTACCGTCACGTCCGTTCCATATCGCTTCGTAAGGTCGTCCGCTATGGTTTGCCCGACTGCATCGGCAGGACCACCAGGACTTGTGGTGATAGGCTGGGCGACGTCAACGGATCCTTGAAATCAAGAAGGACGGCGCACAGTCAAGGAGAAGTAAGCTTCGATGATGATGCCGTGTTTCTGAACGACCGCTAAGAGAGCTTCGTTGTCCAAGGCGTTATACGCATGATGTTTGATTTGACTGACGGAGCTGAGACGATCACCATCAAAAACAAGACTCGTGGAGCATGGGGACCTACGGCTTGATCTTGGCGATACCCAGTAATCCCTCGAGTTGCGTCGTATTGAAATTGCTAACCCCGATACTCCTGACTTTGCCCTCTTGCTCCAATGGCTGTAGGTAGGATCGATGAGGGACGTAGATGGAGGGACTTCGGACGATCCCAGATCAGGATCGACGGAAATCCATTCCTTTCCGGAGCGGAGGGCGGCGATGGCCGCAGCGGCAACAGATTGTGTCGACTGTAGGACGGTCGAGCACGGACTACTGCCCGGACACGACCGTCACCTATGGAGAGTGATGATTGCGATACAGTGACTTCGCTAAGGGAGGCTGAATGAGAGGGTGTTCCGCATTCAGCTGCCATGGGACAATAGTGCATACAAAGGGTACAACAATGCGACAGTGAACCGAACAAAGCATCCGCCTGCGCATCACCAGTACGGGATCCAGCCTAGCACGTAGCCTGTACCCATGTCAGTACTTGGCCGGTGCTGGCGATAAGGCAACTTACCTTGAGCGAGATTCTCCAAATCCGTTGCCTCCTCGATGAGCTCCTGTACCTGCTTTCCCACAGATAGAGGCGCGTCGGAACCCCGATTGTAGCCGACCAGCTTCCTCTCGATCTGCGCCAAGACCTGCACGAATCGGTCATCACAACTAGGTTCCGAGTCCTGTTGGACCCCTCACCTGAAGAGCTTTGCGATTCGTCATTCCCGGCGCAGCGCCTGAAACCTTGGCCATGTATGAGTCGGTGTCAAGATTCGCGGCGACGAGGGAGTTGTCGATACGGTTGTAGACGTCAGAGTCACCGGTCACACCCGCTCGAACGGGAGCCACGCTTTGCGGTACGGCTTGTGCTGGCGGTGGGTGAGTCTTGATCCCAGGATGGTTTCCCTTGCGAACGAGGCTATTGGTTTGGGACGACTTGAAGTCTTTCGCCTTCTCAGAAACAATCACCACTGTAGGTATATAAACGACAAACCAGTATCTGATATTGGGTCTGAAGGTGCTGAGTCGGCCTGCAACCGTCAGTCAGCCTATAAACACCCACGGGTAGAGGTGACCGACCGTCCAAGACAGCAGAGGGTCATACAGGAACGCCTCCAGCATCGCCAGCAGACTACTCCTACTCTCCCTCAACACCTCCATCGTGACAATGGAGGCTTGCTTGAATGTACCTCTTGACCCGGGCACTACGTGTCCCCTGGACCCGTCGAGCCCAAATGCATTGGTCATCATCCGGGTGAGGCGGAAGGGGACCTTCTCCGGAGAGAGAGCACGCTCTTGCGCCACACCGAACAGCTAAGAAAAGCGTTAGCTTTCAAGACTGCGAAAGACTAGAGTCGCGATGCTTACATCGCCAAAGTCGATGTGAAGGGCACTCCAGGTCAGTTGATCCACAAGAATATTAGATCCGTGTCGATCGCCGAGACCGATGATATGGCCGACGAAGCCTGCAGCAGCAATCTTCAGCAATTCTAGTCCCGGAATGGACTGGAAAGGACAAACTCACTGCCTACACCGATGGTACGGGCAAAGTTGGTCCGCCTTCGAATCCAGATTTCCGCTGAAGGACTTCTGTTCCACAATACGTCCATCAGATCGTCTGCGCGGGTCAATAGCATCATAAAGCGGTCGCAAGACTGCTCACTCTGGTCGGAATGTGACATAGCAGCCTTGAGTCTCTCGAGTTTGACTTCCGAGGACAGCTTGTCGTATCGATCCATCTCCATGGGAGCATCAATGTGCGGGTGGTCATGCTTGGGATCGAAACCGTCGTGCTCATACTTGAATCGACATCAGTATCTAGATAACTCGTTCGAGAGAACTGCGTACTCCGAGGAGGGAGGCGAGCTCTAGGTAAGTAAGGTTGTTCTTCGGGTCCTTGTCCCTGTTCGCCGAAATCATAGCCTGCAGTCTAAGATGCCGTGTCACTCGGAGTTCTCCATCTGGCGGAACTCACTGTTGGGTATTAGGTACCCAGCTCAATAAGCCGGCGGAGGGCGAGAGCGGGATTACCTCATACGGGAGAAGGTGAAGGTTGCGATTGAAAGCCTCGGACTCGTGGTTGAGCAGGGTATTGACAAGAGCGAAGAGCTGCATAATCCGCTCATCACCTCGGAGATCCTCATTGCCTTATGCTCGTCAGCATGAGCTATCAAGTGAAGTCAAGGGAGACACCTTTGAGAAGGAAAGTCAGGTCACTGGTCTTTGAGCGAATGACAAGCTTCCTCGGGAGTTGCTTTGACGCCAGGATGTGTACCACTGGGTAGAACGAATCGATGAACGCTTGATCGTCGAGCTTGATTGTCGGGTCGTATTTGCCTGTGTTTTGTCAATCATTTTGACGTCTCCGGAGAGGATTTTCCAAACCTGGGACGGTCAGGATGCAATCGCGGATGGAAAGCAGTTTAGGCGCGACCGAAGCAAGCTGAAGCGTTGATCCGGTATGAATCCGCCATGGATGAAGCCGCGTATCAAGCTCGCCGAACAACTGACACAATCATTAGCAACCGTCTGAGAACCTTGCAATCAGCCGTCGCACCTTGTAAAGCTCGCCATAAGCTGAGTTGACGAGTCCGAGCGATTTCGTTGACCGGTATCTCACTAGCGTCTGGTGGATCTGCTTGAGCTGCGCGCCGAAATTCTGCACAAACAGCTCCTCGTCCGGTGTTTCAGGTTCCTGCTGTGGAGTAAGGCAAAATTCATCGCCATAGGTGGAGGGTGACTTACTGAAAGTTTGAGAATCTCCTCCTCCCACATTGCCGGGATCTCGTGCCAGGCGATCTCCATCAGATCCTGCCTCGGCAGGCATCGGTCAATGATATTCCTCCACCTGACAACAGAGTAAGCAATTGTGAGGTGTTGTCCTGCCTCGACTTACCTCTCCGTCATTGAGATGGATGTCCTGATCAGCTCCCTGCCGACCAGCTCGGCTTGACTGATCAGACTCGTCCCACCCGGCATCGAGCAGATGAAATCCATGATCACCCTCGCTGCACGCTCATGCTCAACTTTCCTCGTCTTAGTCGCTGTCAACAACGGCCAGACGACCGCATGTGGATAGTTGCTGGCAATGTTCTTCAGCAGACGGAGAAGCGCGCCTTGGAGTGCTTTGTGCGGCGTTCCCAGCCGGGCGATGAGTTGCGGGATGGCCATGAGCCAAAGTGAGATGGGTGTATCCTCGAGCTGCTGTTGCACTTCCTCGAGTACCGATGCGGTCTCGCCAAATCGAAACCAGAGGGTAACGAGGCGGAGCAGAGCTTTGATCATCTTCTCTGGCGTTGGTTGACAGCGTATGGCCTGGAAGAGGCCTCGGATGGCTGGAACAACTGATCGAGTCAGCACGGCAGGGCGAAGAACTTGCCATAAGTAGTGACAGCGATGTTATCGCTGCGACGGTATGAGTGGGCTTCAAACAAACTTATCGCCGCTTCGGCTAGGAAGTAGGCCCCATTATACCTGAACGTCGTCAGAAAAGAGTACTGGTCCAAACGCGACCGATTCACCAGGTGTCGTCCAATTTGTTAGCCAGCGAATAGTATCGATAGACTTTTAAGTCCGGGTCCTTTGCCATATCAGCTCAAATCGCTTGAAGAGGCGCCCGTCTCACCTTGAGCCAATCCGCAGCCTGCAAGGCCTCCGACCATTGGGCCATCCGGTAGAACCTCCTCGCAAGGACAGTCCGCTCCCGCTGTGATGTCTCCTCTACACTTGTGAGTGGCCTCAGGCCAAGACCCTCATTTTCGAGCGCCTCATGGTCGACACCGGCATTTCGAATCAGGCGATTTGTGTGTGAATACATCCTGTCGTATAGGCGATGCATCTGCTCAGTATCGTGACAGTCAACAGCGTCTTTCCACCTGAGTTAGGGTGAGCTTTCTACAGCCGAGGATGGACTTACTCAAACCGCATGCGGGTGTACTCCACCCTGCATCCCTACGAGGTATGAGCCGAGTGGGGATTCACTGAACGTACCGGCGGAGTCACTTCCGGTGTAGCAATTCCAATGATTTTCTGCGCGGCTTCGTGCATACCGGAGCTTTCGCAAAGTTTGGCACATTCCAGGTAACAATGCTGTAGCGCGTTTGCCGTCGGCGGAGCTGCCAAAGTCCATACGTTTAGCCTCTTGAGCCAAGAGTTGGCATCCGCGTGACTGCGCTTGAACCTTTCTCGCCAGACCCCGAGAAGGTGATCGCGTAGATCAGGCTGAGACCTATACTGAATGACTTCCTGCAACTCGACCAGCATTTCCGTCTTCGCTAAGGTTTTTAGCGCGACCTGAGGTCCGACGTCCAGTTGTGTTTGGAGCTCGTCATAGGAGAGGGACTGGGCCTTACTTATGTGACGGAAGGCTGAGTCGTATTGACCGTGATGGACATCGATTATGGCTTTGTATAGAGACTTGCTCGTGCCGCTTTGATGGAAGGCCAGGTAGTCGGCCATGGTTTCGTAGTCGCCCTCCAAGTTAGTTAGCTTACAGCTTTGAAGTAAGTGTTCCCACCATATGCCACGCGGCTGCAGTCGCCCAATACGCAGTCTTGCGTCGCTCATCGTCAGTCAGACCCTCGAAGAAAGACTGAGCAAGCTCATAGCCTCTCTCAAATTCTCCAAGCGCATGATCTAAACCGCTATCAGAAAAGCTCCAGCGTCCTAACGCCACTCACAACATGTTATTCTCGTCTGAAAGGAGGAGAAAGTGCTGATTGGTCCGCCTTGATCTATGTTATCCTGAGCATCCACGGCTTCCTGCCAGTGGCTAAGCTGTGTGATCCACATGGGAGTTGGTTGTACTCCGTAATCGTCCTCGAGCCAGAGTAGACTGCTCCACGCGGAGTCATAGCCTAAGGAATCATAAGCAGAGACGTAATCGGTGATCACCGCTCACCCGCTGCTCCAATCCTGGTTGCAAATCAGTTGAGGGCTAGGATAATCGTCAAGCTTACCTGATGTTCACCTCGACCAGATTCGCAATATTCTGGGCTGTCATGTCGGCGAAAGTCTCTTGTTCCGCCCACCACCTGCGATGGAATCAGCTCTGACCTCACCTCGTATCTCGAAGACTGACAAGGCGATGGCTGGCAGTGGTTCCCTCACGTCGCCGGCGAACGAGTGCAACGCACATGTCTTTGCAGCATCCAACACCACTTGGGGTAGCTCTCGTGCCTCCTTGTCGAAGAAAGCCACGAGCTCAAGCAAGACGCACAGGATGTCTTTGTTGAGACTGGTGTCCCGCAACAAGCGGACCAGGGCGTTGTCCACAATAGTCTGCAGGTCAGAGGAGGATACGCTCAGGGGATACGTACTTTGAAAGGCGCATCTTCCTGAATCAAAGCATAACATTTCAGAAAGGCGGTTTGAAACAGCTCCACATGCATCGAAGATCCAAGCTTAATCGATGCCGTCAGCCGATTCACAGGCCAGATCTAGCACTCAACCTACCCGTAGGTTAATCAGCAGCTCCGGGACGGCACAGGCCTCCAACGTAGCCTGATATAGGTTTTCGAGCCATGCAGCGCTATTGTCGTTCATCGAAGAAAGGAGGGATTGGGTCCATGCTTGCTGAACGGTACGGGGATTGAAAGGGAGGTTGCGCGCTAGGATCTCGGCAAGACGGGGATGGTCGCGGGGGCGCGTAGCGGTCGGAGGCAGGGGAGAAGTAATTGTCGAGCCAGGAGGAACCTATGGACTAAGCAGCCAGCGGGTGAAGTGGTACTCACCGCACTTCTTGGTTCCTTCGCATTCCCCTCTTGGTCATTCGATGTCTCCAGTCCCAACCTTCTACAGGCCAAAGTGAACTCCTCAGTTTCGCTAACCTCCTTATCCTTTCTCAATGCCCGTAACGGCTTCACCAAGCAGCTCTTCATTGGCTCGAGAGTCTCTGCGACCTCTGTCAGTAGTCGAAGCGCCGCAAGCTTGACGGTCGCAGAGCTAGAAGTGTCCAGACCCTTGAGGAGAAGTGGAAGCCAGATGGAAGAAGTGGTAGTCAAGGCGGTACAGAGTTTTGGTTTTGTCAGGAGTCGAAGGCCTTCGAGCCAGACCTGGTCATCGATCGGTGCTGTTGTGAGCGCCTGACAGATGAGTGGGACCATCCCTTGCAGGATCTGATGGGTCGTACTGGCTGCCATGTCGAGAGCTGCGTTCGACTATTGCCACGTAGGCCGTTAGAGGTATTGTCCAGACGACTGGAAGAGAGGTAACAGCGATTCGAGATCAGCAACCTGCTTCCTTCTTTCCGCCTGCTTTCCAAACGCATATTCAGCCAGCTCACGGCTCCTTTATGGATGCGATTCGTTGACGATCATCGCACTCCTTTGTGCATGTCGAGCCTTTCATCTCTCCACAGTCAGGCGACTGATTTCCCGGCGGGGTAAACATCTTTTAACGGAATCTGCTCAGGGTTCGGCAAGGGACTTGACGTCAGCGTCGCGCTGGAGGACAGGCACGTGACCAAATCGGCCCTGGCGTTGTGAAGAATGATATAAGAAGGGATTTCGCGCCACCCTGTTTCCTTTCTTTCCCTTCATCATCGCTTCACAGTACCACCTTTTTACACCAACACATAACCCATCACATATCAATCACAATGGCTGACGCTGTGAGCCTCTTTCTTCCCACTTTTCGGACTCTTGCTGGCTCCTGCTCGTCGCGTTGCTGACGCGTCCCCTCAGGGTCGCGAATCCCTCACCGACAAGGCTACCTCCGCTATGAAGCCCGACTCCGAGAAATCGTACGTTGTCCGCTGGCTGTATTAGACTCTCAGCGACGGACAGAGGAGCTGATCTCCGAGACTAGCTACGTCGAACAGGCAACGGATTACGTCAAGGGTACACTTGATAGGTATGCTAAGCTCATAAGTCCTTATCCCTCATCGCTGACTCTAAGTGCAGCGTGGCCTCGGTCGTCCAGCCCCAGGGGGAGTCCGTGTCTCTCAGATGCTGATCTCACGTCTGTAACTGATCATCTCGACCAGGAAATCCACCACCCAGAAGGTCGGTGATACCAGTGAGTATCATTCGCATACCCCTACTAGCGCTACGCACCCTCATCTCATCTGTCTCTGCCCCCACTCGCGTGGCGAATACTGACGTCTGCCCCAGTCTCTGGCGATAACCGTAACAAGGACGTCGCCTAGACGGAACGGTCGGACCCTGGTATGAAGACCATAGCGAAGTGAGAGGTGAGAGATGCGAGATGAATGAAGTGCGACTGCGCCATGTTCTTGCACTCTGTCTCTGCACTCTCATCCACATGATCGCAATTACTACCGATTTATCGTCAGTCTGGCTGCCTCACCACGTCCACGCCATGGCTCCTTTGCCGTTCTCGTTCCTGTATCATCACCTGTTCGGCCTTACGTAAGTAGTGCGTCGTCATTCGAAGTGTTTCGTCTTCGTTTCAGCGGATCCAAATATCTCCTAATGGAAGCCCTACAGCATGCTCTCTCATGGTCAACCACGAATGCAGCCAGCAGAGCAGCGATTGCAATTCCGCGAGGTCAAACATCCCGTATGAAGACGATGAGGACTCTGTGTGCACTGTGCTCTCCCTGCAGGGAGGGAAACGTGTCACCAGCCCCAAAATCAAAATCACAACGCAAAATCACAACGCAAAGCCACGGTCGGGAATCATGTACTTCGCAATGACCATCTTCCTTTGTCTATCTCGATCTACCTGATCGAACCTCTTGCTTTCATCTCCAGCTTGATCCTCTACCGCAGTGCGTCCCGTATATGACAGTCAGCTAAACATTCGAGCTTCCGGTTGACTGTCGTCTCGCCGACACTCGGTAGTGGTGAATGATCCAGCTCGAGACCTTGATCGACATGTCCAACTCCAAGTCGCCATCCGCCGGACCGTCCAAGTACCGCGGCTCGTCACGGTTCGAAGCGGTGACAGATCTCTGGTGAGCATATCTGCCTCTTCAAGTCTCTGTTGCCAGTGCACTGTCTAAAATGTTTCATTCAGCTCGCTCCCCTCAATCGCTGAAGACACCGTCCAGGCTACCCTTCGCGAGCGGTTTCTCGCTTCTAGGCCCTACACAGCTCTTTCCGCGTCTGCTCTTGTCTCCGTCAACCCTCATGCCAACCTTCCGATCAACGGGGATGCTTCACTCCAAGACTACGTGGCAGAATACTACCGCAGTGCTGTCGATGATGGAGTCTCACGGGATGACGGAGAGGCCAATGGGAAGGAGAGACTGGGACCGCACATCTTCCGGCTCGCCTTGGGGTTATACTACAATATGAGAAGGACTCGACAGGACCAGATCATGATTATGACGTGAGTGATTGGAGCTAAGCTTTACTGATGATCGCAGCGGGGCGATAGGATCAGGCAAATCCGAGATGAGGCGTCTTGCTATCAAGGCTATCACCGAGGTCAGCGTAGCGAGTTCAGGGAAGAAAAGCTCGAAGAGCGGACCTCAGATCTCCAACGCCGCGGTAAGTGAGTCACCACCGGATGATGCTTATCACCTAGTTTATCCTCGAATCTTTCGGCAACGCTCACACCCTGACCAACGATAATGCCTCCCGGTTCGGCAATTATACCGAGCTGCAGTTCAGCGATCGAGGCAGGCTTGGAGGTCTCAAGACTATCGAGTACTATTTCGAGCGATCTCGAGTTTCTCAAGCACCCAGTGCCGGCGAGCGCAACTTCCATGTGTTCTATTACCTCGTCTCTGGAGTCACAGGCGAGGAGAAAGTTTACCTGAAGCTCGGTACAGTCAATGAGTACCGGTACCTGCAATGTCTTGTCCGTCGGCAGGGTGTGGATGAACGAGAGCCCTTCGACCAGCTCAAGCGAGCATTCAAGGTCGTCGGTCTCTCGACTCGCCTCGTCGCGCAGGTCTGTCAACTAATCGCGACCATCCTCCATATAGGAAATCTGCAGTTCTCCGGTGGGGGCGAAGCGCATGAAGGTGCAATCGTCAGCAATCACGAAGTGCTCGCGACCGTGGCAGAGTTCCTTGGAGTTACGCAAGAGGCCCTTGCGGAGATCCTCTCCTTCAAGACCGTCCTATTGCGCAAAGAGGTCTGCACCACCTTCCTCGACCCGGAACAGGCGGAACAGGTCCGCGACGGACTGGCTCGAACACTATACTCGCTTCTCTTCTCGTGGTTGAACGAGCATATCAACCAGAAGCTGTGCAAAGACTCCTTCGGCTCCTTCATCGCGATCCTCGACCTGCCCGGATCGCAGAACAACGCTGGTCCAACGTCCGGAGTGAACTCCGTCGATCAATTCTGCTTCAACTTTGCGAACGAGAAGCTGCACAATTGGATGATGCACAGAATCCACGAGACCCCGCTCGAGGAGGCCGCAAAGGAGAAGCTGCCGATGTCACGCCTGCCATACTTCGACAACTCGGAGTGTTTGAGAATGCTATCAGAATCCAAGGCAGGCGCGATCCGCATCATGGACGATCAAGCGACAAAGAAGAGGTCCGAGGCGAGCTTCCTCGAGGCGATGGGCAAGCGGTACACCGGGCATTCGTCGTTTTCTCTCGGGAATGCCGACCGGAACGGGGCCTCATCCTTCACAATCAACCACTACAGTGGCGCCGTGACCTACTCCGCAGAGAACTTCCTCGAGCGCAATGCCAATGAGACAAGTGCCGACATTCTCCGTCTGCTCCGGGGAAGTAATACCGGTTCCAGGGCGATCACCGAGAACCAAGGCTCGAACAATCCTTTCATCAAGAGCCTCTTCTCGAACAAATCAATCGCCACACAAGCTCATCCCAGGAACGACGAGACCATCGTCGCCGCTCAGCAGCCAGTCCGACCCATGCGTGCGCCATCGACTAGGCGTCGGAAAGGTCGCAAGCTGCCTTTTGTCAACGAAGAAGGGCGAGATGAGGCCGATGACGAGGTTGGAGGCGGCAATGAAGGCGACTCTGCAGGCAAGGAGCTGCAGTGTGTCGCCGGTCAGCACTGGGCCGCTCTCAGTACCCTACTCTCGACCTTCGATCAGGCTCAGCCATGGTTTGTCTTCTGTCTGCGGCCGAACGACTCTCAACTTCCCTCTCAAATCGAGACTCGCAGTGTCAAGGCGCAAATCCGCAGCTTCGGCTTGACGGATATCGCGCTGAGACTGCAGACCACTTACGAAGTACGTATGACGCATGGTGAAGCTTGCGAGAGGTACGCCGAGGAATTCTCCGTGCGGACCATCCCTATAGGACCATCCCATCTGGATCGGCTGCAGGACCTGAAGAGGGTACTAAAGCTTAGCGATGTTCAGATGGCCATTGGCGACAGTCTCGTGAGTCCCTTTCGATGTGAGGACATGTCACTCACATGTATCAGGTATTCCTCTCTCACTCGGTGTTTCAGCGCTTCGAGGATCGCTTGCGAGCAGAGGAGAATGAGGATCATCACCGCACCCGGGACGGCGTTGAGGTGCTGGATGAGAAGGACACAAAAATGGATCCTTTCTCGCCGTACACCAGAAACTCGTCGCCTCAATCTCCAGCTCTCGGCTACAACGACCCATACGATCGCAATGGCTCAACGGTGGCACTACCCCTCGTCGATTATGCCCAACCGCTTCGTCAAAAGTCACTTGATGAGCTCGATGGACGTCGTGGCTTCGCGCCTAGCCAAGTCAGAAGTCACTTCGGCGATACCGCCTCGAGTGTCGGGACCGACGAGTATGCACCTTCCCGCAACATGTTTCAGGATTTTGATAATAAACGCGAGAAAGGCCCCCTCGATGCCGATCCACAAGATGGCGAGACAACCGAGGAGTACAAGGAATCTATGAGTCGTCGACGTTGGGTCTGGCTGTGTACCCTCTTGACTTTCTGGATCCCAGGATTCGTCCTTTCGAAGGTCGGCAGGATGAAGCGACAAGACATCCGACAAGCTTGGAGGGAGAAGCTGACCATCAATCTCATCATCTGGTTCATTTGCGCCTGTACCGTCTTCATCATCGCGGTCCTTGGTAGAGTCATCTGCCCAAGACAATATGTATACAGCTCGAGCGAGCTCGCAAGCCACAGCTACAAGAACGATCCCAACAACGCTTTCGTCGCTATACGAGGCGAAGTATTCGATCTCTCTACTCTGGCACCGACCCATCTGACGGCGGTCTCCGTTGTCCCCACGAAGTCGGTGTTGCAGTATGGCGGTCTCGACGCGTCCAATCTTTTTCCTGTCCAAGTCTCCGCGCTCTGCCAGGGTACGACAGGCTCAATCAGCCAGTATGTAACGCTTGACACGACCAAGACGTCAGATGTGTACTCCAAGTATCACGACTTCTGCGCCTATACCAACGACTCCCGTCCCGACTGGTATACGGAGACAATGATCATGCTGCGATACCGCTTCCGAGCCGGCTTCGTGGGGTACACCAAGAAAGACATCAAGATTATGGCATCGTCCGGTCGGGCGATAGCCATATACGATAACCTCGTGTACGAGATGACGACGTATATCCAGCAGAATGGAGGTGGACTGAATGGACCTAAAGGATACAACTTTTCGTCGCAAGATCAGGGCGATCGACACTTCATGTCGGATCAAGTGGTGCAGCTGTTCACCTACAACTCTGGCAAAGATATCACCGCCCTCTTGAACGATCTATCGTCCACGATTGGCTTTGATGTCGTTAATTATCAAAAGACATGCCTTCGCAATCTTTTCATCATTGGCAAGGTCGACACTCGCGACTCGGTCCAATGTCAATTCTCCACCTACATCCTCCTTGCCCTCTCGTGTGTAATGGTTGCGGTGATCGGCTTCAAGTTTCTCGCCGCTCTTCACTTTGGCTCGACCCGGGCGCCAGAAGACCACGACAAGTTTGTCATCTGCCAGGTTCCATGCTACACCGAAGGCGAGGAGTCATTGCGGCGAACTATAGACTCGCTGGTCCGTCTCAAATACGACGACAAGCGCAAGCTCCTGATGATCGTCTGTGACGGGAACATCAAGGGGTACGGAAACGAAATGTCGACTCCGGCTATAGTGCTCGACATTCTAGGAGTCGATCCGCACGCCGACCCGGAGCCTTTGAGCTTTCAGTCACTAGGCGAGGGCTCAAAGCAGCATAATATGGGCAAAGTGTATGCTGGACTTTACGAGTGCGCCGGGCATGTCGTGCCGTATCTCGTCATAGTCAAGGTTGGAAAGCCTACCGAACGACCGAAACCTGGCAATCGAGGAAAGCGGGACTCCCAGATGACCGTCATGCACTTCCTCAACAAGGTTAGTGCTTATCACGATAACATCGCTGATACTAGATCCACTTCAACGCACCGATGAATCCGCTCGAGCTCGAGATATATCACCAGATCAAGAATGTCATAGGAGTCAATCCGAGCTTCTACGAGTACATCTTCATGGTGGACGCCGACACGACGGTGGAGCAGATGTCGCTCAACCGGCTCGTATCGGCCATGATGCACGACAAGAAGATCATTGGCATTTGCGGGGAGACGTCGATCGCCAACGCAAAGCAGTCGATCGTCACCATGGCGCAGGTCTACGAGTACTTCATCTCGCACCATCTCGCCAAGGCCTTCGAAAGCCTCTTCGGGTCTATCACCTGTCTTCCCGGTTGTTTCTCAATGTACCGCCTACGCACCCCCGACACGCATAAGCCACTCTTTATCTCGAATCAGATCATTAACGACTATTCAGAAAACCGCGTCGACACGCTACACCTCAAGAATCTCCTCCATCTAGGCGAGGATCGATATCTCACCACGCTGGTGCTCAAGCACTTTCCCACCTACAAGACCAAGTTTGTCCGGGACGCGCAAGCCGAGACGGTCGCGCCGGACTCAGCAAAGGTTCTGCTCTCTCAGCGTCGGCGATGGATCAATTCGACCGTCCACAACCTAGCAGAACTCGTCTTCCTCGATCAGCTCTGCGGTTTCTGCTGTTTTTCCATGCGCTTCGTGGTTTTCATCGATCTCCTATCCACTGTCGTCGCACCTGTGACTGTCGCTTATGTGAGTCCACATGCATTGACTAGGCTGATGAGAGATTGGATACCTGATATATCTCGTTATTCACGACCATTCAACTATACCAACCCTCTCCATCGTAATGCTGGCCGCTATCTATGGTCTCCAAGCCCTCATCTTCATCTTCCGCATGCGTTGGGACATGATCGCTTGGATGGTCTTCTACATCCTTGCGATCCCGGTGTTCTCGTTCTTCTTACCCCTGTATTCGTTCTGGAAGATGGACGACTTTAGCTGGGGAAGCACTCGTCTGGTTGTCGGCGAGAAGGGGAAGAAGATCGTCATCCACGACGAGGGCAAATTCGATCCACGCTCAATCCCGCTCAAGAGCTGGAATGACTACGAGGACGAGCTGTGGGACCACGAATCGAATCATTCCCTTGGCAGCTGGATGCCACCGCAGAAGGCGGAGTACGATTCCCGCCCGCCTTCGGCCTACGGCTACGAACCTCGAAGTCGCGCCATGTCTCCCGCCGTCTCCTACCAGGATCTCCGACCTCAGACCGCTTATGGAATGCCTCAGCTATCGCATCACGGCAGTCAAGTCGGGAGCATCAACGTCCTGCCTCAGGACAATCGGTCAGCATACGGTGATGCCCGATCGATGTATGGTGGCGATTCGCGGTCGACGTACGGCGGGTCCTTCTATGGCCAGCCTCCGATGGATCTTGGCGGTTGGCACTATCCCCAAGCTGGGGCACAACACCCGCTGATCCCGTTCGACCCGCGAGCGTCCAGCTCTTCGCTCGTGAATGCCCAGCTTCCGCCACAGCTTGATCATCGTGCTTCGGCCTATTCCCTAGTGCCGCAACCTCAACCGGCTTCCCGACCAGCATCGAGCTTCCTCCCGGAAGTCTCCATTGATAGTGGCCCAGTGAGATTAGAGGAGGTGGGGATCACCGATGCTCAGCTGGTGATCTCCGTCCGGCGGATATGTGAGGGAGCCGATCTCGATCATTTGACGAAGAAGGGGGTGAGGAAGCAGTTGGAGGTGGAGTTCGGTGTAGGTCTGGGAGGGAGGAAGGAGACGATCAACAGAATCATTGAGGAGGTCCTGGCTGAGTAACACATGTCTTCTCCGCTCCCTTCATTGACGAAAGAGCCATTATGATGATGAAACGGATGCGTGTCTTACCGGAAGGTACCATTTCTGATCAGACGGCCAACTGCAAATCCAGAAAGGGAAGAAGCTATGAGGTCATAAGCATGTGTTCATGAGCATGATCATTCACAGCAGGGTCTCCAGTGCGAGGTATCTATCCGGAACCGTGTTAAGCTCTGTGTGATTCTTCATCCCCATCGCGCTCTTCCCTGAGACTTGCATTCGATCTCGCCGGATCACGACCCTCCCAAGGGCTACCTCCTTGAACATCCCGTTCCCAGTCCGCCAGCCGACCTTCATCCCACTCCTTTCCCTTGGCTTCCACGTCCGATGATTTCAAGATATGCTTGTCGGGATTGGCGGAGTGTGACGATTGTCGATGTAGTGTGGGAGGGAGATATTCCTGTATCAGACACTTGAATCATGTGTAGCGGATTGAAAGCTATGTGAGGGGAGGGAACTGAAGAGACCTCGAAAGTGCGGCGCTGACTGCGATACAGGTCGATGTCCATTCGAGAACGACAACCAGCTTGAAAGAAGCGAAGTATTCACTCACGTTATGCACCGGATGCGCGAATCTGGGATTGTATGAGTACTCCTTTCCGTACCCCAGCTTCTTCATAAGCTTCGTAGGAGCGTTCCGGATCTGGAGCGGTACTCCTGGCAACGGCGGGGATTTCGCTAGCGCTTCTGCCTGGATGTCACAGATCAGCTTGTCCAACTTCGAACGAGGGATGGGGACTGACGCGGGCGTAAGCGGTGTACGAGCGAGTGGATTTCGGAGCTTCTGCGAGATATGCGACGCAATGCTGTCATCAAACTATCAGCCACTGAGGGGCAGCGGAAGGACGAGAGCGCACAGCGAGGTTGATCCGGCATTCGGGAAGACCAATGACCTGGCAAGCCTGGTAGGTTGCCATCGCCTGGCCGGCCCATCAATTGGGCTCGAGAGACAGCTTTGAGGGTAACGTACAAGGGGCAAAGCGTGATTATCCGCCAGACCGACGTCCTCACTCGCAACCACCACGAGTCTCCGAGCAATATACAGCGCGTCCTCACCCCCAGTAATCATCCTAGCGAGCCAATACATCGCCGCCGACCCATCCGATCCCCTCAAACACTTGTGCAGTGCCGAGATCATATCGTATCGCTCCTCTCCCGATCGGTCGTAACCTTTCCGCAGTCCCCGACGGACAGCGTCCATGAGATCCGAATCCCGTTTCGATCGGTCCGGCGGTTCCACCTCGCCGTTACCGTTGACGTGGGTTTGGTGGGGCTCCTTGCAGACTTTCAGGGCTAGCTCGAGACCATTGAGCGCTTGTCGGGCGTCTCCGTCTGCCACGTCTGCTAGGAAGGGAAGGAGGTCGGGCGGGAGATGGGGTATGGGCGGTGGTACGGAGGCGAGGGCGTTCTCAAGAATCTTCTGGAGGGATTCGGGGGTGTGGGAGGATAGGGTGAAGACTCTGGCGAGTATCCGCGCTAAGCTAGGTCGAGATACAAGAGAGAGCACTAACTGGCATCGGCTGAGGAGCGCGCCGTTCAGCTTGAAAGACGGGTTCTCGGTCGTCGCTCCTATGAGCTGGACCCAGCCGTTCTCGACATAGGGGAGGAAGAGATCTTGCTGCGATTTGTTGAATCGATGAATCTCGTCGACCATGAGGATCGTCTTCCTGAATGTGACCCAGTCAACATGACCCTCCACCGGGATCAGCTGTCTGGGACCGTAACATACCTCCCCGTGAGCTTCAGACCATTCTTCGCCTGCTCAAACACCTGCCGCACGTCGGCTGTCCCTGCACTACCCCACGATTCAGCTCGTCATAGACGAAATCATTCCAATCTCCCACATAGTAGCGGAAAGCTCCTTGAAATCTGCATCCGCGGTTCTTGCCATCAGCCGGGCTAGCGTCCTTGCACCGAGTTCAGCGTCGGTTTGAGAAACTTTCCAAGAGCAGCTTACGTCTTCCCGCATCCCGGTGGACCCCAGAGGATGCAGCTCCCCACGCCTTCACCAGCTTCGATCCTGGCCCTGAGCAGACTTCCAGGGCCGACGAGGTCTGCTTGACCCATATATGTTGACAAGCTGGTCGGCCGGGAGCGTTCTGCCAGACTAGCCGAGTCCCAATATATATTAACTTCTGGGACAAGGAGGGAACAGTAGGCTAAGTACTGACGGCTGGTTGGCAAGCAGAGGGTTTAGCTTAGGTTTCTTCTCATTCCCATTGACCGAGTAGGAAGCACCTCGCTTGAGCCCGCTCGGACCAGGTAGCTCAATTTCCTCGTCGCCGGAAGGTTCCGACTTGAGCTTGGCTCTTGCCGAAGTGAGACGGATGGGAGGGGCTGGTCTCCTGCTCGGTGTCGAGGTACTAGATGGTCCCGCTTGACCTGGACATTGGAGGTCAAGGTGGAGGTTGATGTCGGTGTCGGGGACGGGGCGACCGCAGATTGGGCATTCCACTGAGGGAGGTCAGTCTCGAGCACTGATGAGTAGAGAGACTGACCTTTCTCGGAGGGCATGACAGTGACAGCCTAGTGCAAAGGACGTTCCCTATCGAGTAAACCCATCTGATGCGTTGAGGTTATGGAGCTCAGAGAAATATAGGCACAGTCTCACTTCTAAACAGCGGCAGCTCACCGGAAGGGTCCGCTTGTGTTTCCCTAGATTAGATAACCCGGCACTCCATCAGGTTTTGGGCGATAGAGATCATGAGGCACGAAGGTGGGAATTATATGCTATGGGTATTTGACGTCTCCTGTTCTTCCTCTGCCTCCTTGAAACCCCACATTCAAGTCTCGCTCCCATCATCTCCCGTATCCCTCCCTCCCTTGCTTGCATCGCCATTCCCTCCCAAGCATTCCCCATCCAATGATTACCGCCCGCCCCGCCTTCCAGGAGCCAATTTTTCCCTGGTGCGAAGACCCCATCCCGCCGTCTCTCTTCGTTGACTCCTAGTCCGTTGTTGCTGCCGTATCCCTTCCCTTGACGCAGAAGAACGACATCCCCTCTCTCGCTACATAAACAGCCTCCTCGAGCTTCCGATCATCCTCGCTCAACCACCTCTCCTCCTTCGGGACCCCCTCCGTTCCGCCCAGTGTCTTGACCAATCTCTCCCACTTTTGACGCTTTGCTGTCATTTCGAGCATGGGCAGCGGGCTAGAGTGGCCGGTGAGGATGATGAGCGCGGAGTGGGCGGGTAAGGAAGCATGGATGGTGGTAAGGCGGGTGTTGAGGCGGTCGAGGGCAGCATCGGTTGATGAAGAAGGGGAAGGAGGGCAGCTGGTCTCGTCGGAAGGCAGCGGTAGGGGTTCGCTCGGTTTGTGATCGCCGTTCCCTGCGAGGCGAAACGACACATCAGCGGGTACACGGAGTTGTGTCATTATCTTGCCCACATCCTTGTACATTGGACAGCTCCATCAATCTCCCAAACACCAAATCGTGTCCCTCCACCTGAGCGCAGATGGCTTCGACGACTTCCTCATCATTGCTGCACTTGGTTGCTGTGGTAGCCTTAGCGCCATAACCAGCGCCAGGGTTGAAGTAATCGCAGACCGCTGATGTTCTACCCGGTCTGGCCGAAACAGCGTGAAACCGGTTCATCCGCTCAAAAATGGGTTCGGAGTTATCGAGAAAGGTTCCGAAGTCGGGTCCTTGGCCTCGTCAGGGGTGATCTCAATCTTGGACACGCTCGGTACGTACCATTCGCCATCTTCATCTTCAATAGCTCCACGCAAGTCCTAGCATCCTCCTCCGAATCATGGCCTTTCTCCCCACCCTGAATGTCCTTTCCGAGCCATCTCTGCGCCAACCATTTCAGTCCAGGTTTGTATGGAGGTCCGCGGGGATGCGAGAATAAGAGGGCTGTATCGATGCAGAGCGGATGTCGTATTCGTAGAGCTGCGAGATCGCATTCAAGGGAGTGACCAAGGAGGATCGTGTGCGGGGTGATCAATGGGGAGGGACCGGAAGACAGGGCTTGTTGGATTGAGGCGAGGGTGTGGCCGGCTTTGGAAAGTTTGCACGCGGTCATCCCAGACCATCTAACACGATGAGCTGAAGTTCAGTCGAGATCAGTCGAGAAGGATCCACATACTGCGTTCGATAATCTGCGACTGGTTTGGGAGGCTTGACCAGTTCATCGAAGACATTCACCCCAGACTGATAGTCGATGACGGAAACCCGAGCAAGCTCTTGCCCGTCCTCCGACAAGACCTATCAATCCCGATCAGTTGGATCGCGTCCTCAACAGCGAACTTACCATCTCGCAGTCGATAGCCAGCACCGGGTACAGCCCGTCCGGAGGCGGACCCTCCGCCTTCGGTGTCTCGACCCAACCCTCATGGCCATTGACATTTCCCCTCTGCCTGTCGACTTGAACAGTCGGCCTTCCGTTCGCTGTCATCGAAATTGTGCTGGGAGGTACCACAAATTCGGGCTCGATTATTGCTGCGGGCCGATCGGAGAGCGACGGCCCATCCTCTGAGGTGTCGGTGCCATTCGTTCGAGGTATGGCGAGCTCGTCCGATGGAGACGATGGAGAGACATAGGATGGTAATCGATAATCATTGTCGATAATCTGATGTGGGGAGAGGATATAGGTCAAAGGTGACGAGTCTGACTTTGCGAGTCCTATCCTACCATCAGTCTCGGCGACGGTCCAAATGCGAGAAGCAAACGGGCAAGAGATGGCATGGCTAAGATACTTACTTGCAACTTTCCGACTCTCCTCCTCCCGCTTCTTCCGTACCGCGTCTGGCAAAGGACTGGACAGCAACGTTCCGGTGACGGAGTGCAGCCGTCGGTGATCTCCCGGCGCTCGTGTAGGACAACCATAGGTGAAAAGCTGTCTGATCACCGGCACTCGATTAGGCGGAAAATCCTCTTGCTTCCCGTGAGTCGGGTTGGTGGAGAATGGAAGAGTCGCAGCGATGGGGATCGGAGGGAGACCAATATGTTCAGGAAGGAGACCGGGGATGAACAAGATGATGGTATGGGTGATTTGAGCCTTATGCTGATCGCATCAGCTGGTACTTTGAGAGCAGGGTAAAGCTCACTTCGGGTACGATCCATCCTGGCCGTTGAGCATCCGCGACAATGTAAAGTATCAGATCCCGTATATGCTAGACACCTCGTCAGCTTGAACATCCAACCCCAGGGAATGCCAACTCACAGCGATCCCGATCTTCTTCCCACCCCGGAAGTAAGAGGTATCGAACTGAAACTGAGGTCGCTGCTTGTCCACCTTCCTCTGCTTCCGCTTCTCCTCCCTACTGAGCACCATTTCAAACCCGCCATCGTTGTTTGCCATAGGCTGCTCCGGTTCTTCCCCGCCGTCGATACCACTCGATGCTGGCCCAGAGGCCTCGCGTTTGAGCGGAGTCGAGGTTGACATGGCAATGTCCAAAGTTCCCAGCTTACAGGAATCGCTCAATAATATGAGAAGCACGTGACTGATTTACCTTATCATAGCCACGTCATATTGTCTATCCTATGGTGGGACTTTCGGATTGGGCGAGGCATCATTAATGCCCAGGCGCAAGCGGGACAGCTAGAATGTCCGGCGTCTACAGATACTTCGTGAGCTACCATCCTTTTGGGACGACTGGTTATCACGCTGACCGGCTCAAAGCAACGATCCGCACATGAATCCCCTGTCGTATTCTACTCCCTCATCGTCGGCATGGTCGGTACGTCTAGCTCCAGCCATCCGACTCCGAGATCCAAGATCAATGGATGATAGCTAGTCCTGAAGTACATGTGCTTACAGGCGAACAGGTCCGGTGATGGTCATTGTCGTTCCCCCCATTCGAAGATCTTTAGGCTGGAAGCCTACCGAACGGATCCCTACCACCTTCCCCGGTGAGGCTTTCCTGCGATCTCATCGAGAGAGAGTTGCTGAAGACCCATTTTAGTTCCGAATCGGCCGCGTAGAGCAGTGCAGGGGTATGGTGATCCTTGACTGAGCGGATCTAGCAAGTCAACGATGCACACATCCAATTGGTTTCCGGAGGCTACTGCCCATTGACAAGCAGGTTCGCCTGGCGCTCCGATCTCTCGCCAGCAGCGAACAACGAAGATCCCATCTTTGACCAATGCGGCGACTTGTGTTCAATGAAAAGCCGACGTCAGACAAGACCGACAACGAGGAATGGCCTTAACGCGAGGGTTCGGATGGCAGCCATCCGACTACTGCTTAAACGTCTTCTTAAACACACGAAGCGGCAAGAGCTCCCATGACTCGACTGATTCGTGAACAAGGTTAGACTAATCCTGTTTCAAAACGGAGTACAACAAAATCATCACCTTTAAGCTACTCATTCAGGTCGTGCGCTTCAAACGGTCGAGGCGAATTCATGCTCAATCAGAGATTCGGGCGGTGCAGCTCCAGGAAGCTGAGAGTCGGTCAGGCGGTCAGTTGGGATTCTGTGCTGAGGATCTGGAAGAGGCGATGAGGCAGGTGCGAGACCCCGGGTGGTCCCGTGGGAGCGGTTGGAAACTACCTTCGATCTTAGGCATGTCCCGGATCTCGCTTGGAGGTGAAGCGATCCTTGCGAGATATCGTTGATGGCCTGTAGATGGCACGGTTCAAACACTGATGGATGGAGTCAGTTGGAAGATGACCAGTCACGATGTAGCAGTCACTGATCTATACCGAACTCAAGGCGATTGAAGCCAGCCGTCTAGATCAAGAAAGTCTGTCATTGAATATTACCCATTCCCGAGACCTGATGTCGAACGCATCCCTTGCCATCGGCCAATCCGTGCGACAGAGGATCATGGAGGAGTGGCTGTATCGATTTACCCCAGCGGAATACACAATGGCCCTTGACTTGGCCTTCGTCAGCGATCGCCAGCACTTTTGAGCGAGAAGCACGCAAGGTCAAGTATGACCACATTCGTCCGATCATAGTCCCTGTCTGGACATACAGCATCTCCACCCCAAACCGAATCGCAACATTCGAAGCCGGTGATGGCCAAAGTCGAGTCATTCCGACACCATCGATAGGGTCCGTCAATCCCGTGCGAAGAAGATGGGGTAAGACTATTGTCAGCAGCGAGCGACGCGAGGCTGAAGCATGAAGGCCGAAATATCAAAGAGCGGAGCACAGGATGGATCGCAAAGATAAGATTTCTGATCACTAGGATGATGTAATCTCCGTACGATGTCATTAGGATATCCTCAGTGATAGATCCGTATCGGTATTTCAGATGGCTACAGGCAGTCGCTCACGAGCCGACAATGCAGATCAGGCAATCCAGGGCGAAATAAACCTTGTCCCGATAGCAAGAGCGAGGGATTCGAGCGTTACGTAAGACAATAACTTCCTCGCAAAGTCACGGGACCCTTTCTTCTCTCAGGTCATGCCTGTCTTTTTTGGCCTCATCTTCTCGCCCGACAATCTGTGGGGATCTGAGCTTGATATTGGACGGAGGAATCTTACACGGACGACCTTTGACCAATTCACCGGTCAAAGACGATCGCAGATATCGGTCATAATAAACGGACCACATACGCTTGGGTCTGAATATACTCCCGCTGGCAAGGCAAGACCTTCAGGATCGCCAAGAATATCTTCGGCAGTAGGAACACTGGAAAGATGGCGAAGGGCAAGAATCATGATCGCAAAGCGCAAGCTTCTGCCAAACCCAAGCCGAAGAGCTCTGGCGAGTTCAACCTGAAGAAAGTTAAAGGTCCGCTGCACACACCTGATCCGTTGATCCGAAACTGATATGTATCCCAGGGGAGAACTTCTACCGCGATGCGAAGAAGGCGGCGAAGGTGAAAATGCTGAATGGCGGGAAGGCGGTGCGGGATAGGGATGGGAAGATTGTCGAGGCTGCTGCGTTTCAGAAGGGGGAGAAGGATGCACCTCCTGGAAGGGTGAAACCTGATCGACGGTGGTTCGGTGGGTCATCCCTTTCTCATCGATTTAGGAGCTGACGCTCCCGCAGGGAATACGAGAGTCATCTCCCAAACAGCCTTGGACCACTTCAGAACAGCTTTGAGCGCGCAACGGGCGGATCCCTACTCTGTGTTGTTGAGACGGAATAAGCTGCCCATGGGGCTGCTTGAGGATGAGTCAAAGTCCGGCGGCAAGGTGAACTACCTTGTTCCGTAAATGAGGGGTGCTGATGGGTTGCAGCGATCCCATATCGTCGAAACTGAGCCTTTCGGAAATACTTTCGGTCCCAAGGCCCAGCGAAAACGACCACGATTGGATATCGGCAGCATCGAAGAGCTAGGAGATTCTTCTACTGCCACCGCAATACCAGATGCCGACGGTGAGTCTAAGCCATCGTTTTATGAGGCTGCCCAGATTGCCGCCCATATGTGGAGCCGTCTGGAAATTTGTCCACATTTGGATTTGCTAATGGGGGCCCATAGTCTCAGCAATTACGGCCGATTCTGAAGTATACCATCCTACCACCTCCACCGCCCGTGAACCGATCTATGCCAAAGGCACTTCTCGCCGAATTTGGGGAGAGCTGTACAAGGTGCTCGACTCGTCTGACGTCGTCATCCATGTTCTCGATGCTCGAGATCCGCTCGGAACACGGTGTAAGCCGGTCGTCGAGTACTTGCGGAAGGAGAAGGCGCACAAGCATCTGGTCTACGTGCTGAATAAGGTCGACCTCGTTCCGACTTGGGCTACGGTGAGTCATCTGGTCCTCGTTTTCGGATATGCGACTCGCTCCTTCCTCCACCTTCCCATCCCACACTCCAGTCAAGACCGGAGGCGCGCTTCGGCATCCCCTACGCATCCGGACTGTTACGAGAGTGGGAGAGCGCGCGCTTCCCCCGTCATCTGCGCCACCTTCTCCTCGTCTTGAGGTCGAGAGGGTCCGGCTGGTCGTCCGTCTTGGTCGCTGGCTTGGGGCAGAGGGGGTTGCGATGGTGGCCTGAATTGAGTTGAGGTCCGGGTGGCTCAAGCCGATCCTCAGCTCGGATCTCTTAGTTGATGGTCGAACATCCTTCCCACTTGACTTGGCTTTCTCGTTGCTGGCGGTAGAGCTGACATTTTTAGGCTCGATGGGTGAAGCACCTTTCCCTTTCCGCTCCGACAATCGCCTTCCACGCCTCGATAAACAACTCATTCGGCAAAGGCGCTCTCATCCAGCTTCTCCGACAGTTCTCCGTGCTCCACTCCGACAAGAAACAGATTTCTGTGGGCTTCATCGGGTACCCCAACGTCGGGAAATCCAGCATCATCAACACTCTCAAGAAGAAAAAAGTCTGCACCGTCGCTCCTATCCCCGGCGAAACCAAGATTTGGCAGTACATCACCCTGATGAGGCGGATATACCTGATTGACTGTCCTGGAGTCGTACCGGTCTCTGCGAAGGACTCGGATACCGATACGGTGTTGAAGGGTGTGGTACGGGTGGAGAATCTCGCCACGCCTGCAGAACATATCCCTGCTTTGCTCGAGCGGGTGCGGATGGGGTATGTCGAGCGGACATATGGGCTTGGTCATCGAGAAGGCGGATGGGAAGGGGAGAGCGGTGCGACCATCCTTCTCTCTGCGATCGCGAAGAAGTCTGGTAAGCTTCTGAAAGGGGGCGAGCCGGATCAGGAGGCTGCAGCGAAGATGGTGTTGAACGACTGGATACGCGGGAAGATCCCGTTTTTCGTCCAGCCGCCTGCCAAGCCGACAGCGGAGAATGAGGATCCGGTGGCCGAGGTAACGGGCGAGACGAGGGAGGTGATGGAGGAGCAAGAGAGGGCATTGGGTGAGGTGTTGGGGGAGAAGAGGGTCAAGGGTGTCGAGCAGCCCATCAGCAAGATTCCGGTAATGACCAAGTTCTCGGGAGATGATGCGAGGAGGGAGCAAGTGGAGGAGGACGCGATTGATGAGGAGGATGATGGGATATCGGAGGGTGACGAGGTCGAGGAGGTTGATAAGGAGGGGGCTGCTGGAGAAGAGCAGAAGGAGCAGAATGGAGAATTCGCTTGGGAAGATATCTTCCCGGGAGAAGCGGGACCTTCGAAGGGATCGCCGGTCAGGAAGACGGTCGGAGAAACGAACGCTGCGGGAGACGAGGATGAGGTGAACGAAGGAGAGGATGAGGAAGAGGATGGGGAGCGGGATGAGGACGACGACGACGACGACGACGACAACGACGAAGACGAAGAAGATGAAGAAGGAGCTCCTCCGAAGAAGAAGGCGAAGCGTGAGTCTTTTCGTCCTGCCTATACACCACCCTTTAACAGCACCCATCAGCTGTGCCGGTGTTGAGTGTCGAAGCTTCGGATCGGTTGAAGAAGCAGCAGCGTATGACGACCAATAAGCAGAAGCCCAAGAACTTCTACACCACTGCGGTGGGTGCCTTTCACCTCGGTTCCGGACCTTTTAAGCTGAACCAGAAATCAGAACGTAAAGAACCGGAATCGAGAGCGGAAGATACCGAGAGCGCCTGGCAGAGGGCAAGAGGGGCGAGCGGCGAAGCCGAAAGCTGGGCAGGGGAAGATGCGTCGGCGGTGACGCAGCACCACGAACCAGCCTTTCATCGGAGGTTCGTGCCCAATAACAACAGCTCATCATGCATGGTATCTTGTGCACGGATATGCGGTACATGAAGATCAGGTTGTGCAGGTGCAAGTGATCTGTCACAGAGCGATAGTATGGAAGTTTGGAAACACCAACTCATCCACCAAAGTCTTCCTCACCACATCCGCGATAAACCTCTCGACCTTCCCCACGTTCCTAAGCACATGCGCATCCGCATGTCCAATCTCACTCTCAATCTGTAAATTCGGCAACAACCTCATCCCCACCCCACCACCATCCTCCGCCTCATCCACCACGCACAGGTGAACCCGGTGTTTGTCCGAGGAGTAGGCGAGGATGAGGTCCGCAGAGAGGGTGAGACCGGTGACGATGAGTTTGAGGGGGAGGGACATGAACAAAGGGGAAGGATAGTTGACTTGAAGGGATGTGAGCAGGGTTAGGTGAAGGTCGGAGGTGTGGGTCAGGTGGAGGTGGAGTTGGAGCGAGGGGAGGGGCTGACCGGCGGCTTGGGGGTCGTCATTTGGCCGTCCGGATCGGGTCGGGGTTGAGGGGTTGGGTGAAGGGTGTGGGTGTGGGTGTGGGTGTGGGTGTGGGTGTGGGTGTGGGTGTGGGTGGACTGAGGGGGAGAGCGGTACCTCGGATCCCTGTCCATATCCGTGTCCACCTCCATGTCCATGTCCAGAGAATAGGTAATCCCGTCCCAACTTCGGCCTCCCCACGCCAATACCCACAGCCGCCACCGATCCTCTCCCAGAGTAAACACTGCCCTCATCCCCATACCACTCCCCCTCCCTCGCTTCCCCCGGCGAAACCATCTCATACCCATCCGCATCCAGCCCAGAAGACACTCCACCTCCCCCGACCGACACCTCCTCAGCCTCATCATCCCCTTCATCAAACGCACGCCATACGTCTCCGATATCTCGGATCTCGATGTCGGGACCGGTGGAGCCGAAGTCGAAGGATGTTACGCTGATGGGACCTATGAAGGAGGGTCGGGAGGTCGTTGCGAGTTGGCGGTTGAGGAGGTCGATGAGAGTTGTGGAGAGGGAGTGTAGGCTCGAAGATGAGGAAGAGGGAGAGGAGGAGGAGGAGGAGGGGAAGGGGGAGAGGAGGGACCAGTCGATGTCGAGGGACATGAGGTGGGAGCGGAAGAGAGAGAGAGATCCCGTGAGGGAGATAGGGAGGGAATCAAGCAAAGAACTTCCGTCGGAAAGCCTCTCTGGTGGCAGGATGGCATGGAGATTGGCAGTGGGACCCATAGTCGTCGAGCGAGCACGCCACTGCAGGTCTTCCTGTCCAGCTAGTATCCCGTCCGTCTGCTCGATGCGGCTCTCCGGAATAACGAGATCCGTGTTTCATGCCTAGCCCACCTCCCACCCAAGTAAGAGATTATCAATCAACCTCGTCCCCCCGACCCAAACCGCTCCTGCCATGACCATCTCCCGTCCCTCCTTCACATCCCCTCTCACCGGCTCAAACGTGCTCTTATCAAATACCTCGAAGTAATCCATCCGCAACTCCACCCCACTCAGATCATCTTTGAGTTCCTGCTGTGTGTCCAGCACCACCTGGGTGGCAGAGGCGATCATGTCCTCTCCCGTGGTTCCGCCTCTTTGCCAAGTCTCCCGAGCGGCGGAGAGAGCACGGTAGAGCACGGGCGCGACGGCTAGCTCGGATGGGGAGAGGTGAACGTTGCGGCTCGAGAGAGCGAGGTGGGTGTGCGGGTCGCGGGTGGTAGGGATGATATGTAGGTTCTTGGGCAGGGGGTGGGCGAGGAGGAGGTCGGTGAGCACTGTCAATGGATCAGCACTGCTTCTCCAAAGCAGCCAGATGAAGGCACTGATACGGAGGAGGAGTGCTTGTTGAATATCCTTCTGTCCGAAATACGCGTGGTCCGGCTACTTTCTCTTCAGCTTCGTCATGGCGACCCGAGGTGACGGTCGAACCCACCTCGACAGCATTGAACAGCTTGGCACAGACCGTAGCCACACCCTTGAAGAACTGCGCTACCCATCCATCAGCTCCTTCCATCTCGTTCATAGGCCAGGGTCGGTCCACAACGCACGCCTCGACGTCCCCTCCATAACCTCTCCGTACCCCTTTACGTCCACAGTCACGCCCTTATGTCGGCCTAGATCTTGGAGTTCGCCTTGGAGGGGGTAGATCTCCTCGGATGGAGGGGCGAAGACGATCAGTGGGTTCGAACTCTCCCCTGGATCTCGTCCAAGATTTGGACCCGGAAGTGGTGCAGGTTGGAGGTCGTTTATGGATACTGCAAGGCCTCGGACGGAGCGGTGAGCTGGTAGCGTGGACGTGGGAGTGGTTGAGGTGATCGGGGAGGAGGGAGGGGATGCGAGGAGTGGACGGAGGAGGTCGAGATCCCGCTCGAAGTCCCGGGGGTAGCGTGAGAGGTCCTCGGTCGGTGCGAACTACTCGACGATCAGCTCGGGTGGGGCAAGAGAACAAAGGAAGGAGGACGCACTTGCATGGGGTTGATGAAGAGGGTCATCACCGTTAAGGAGTGGCGTCGGAGGGATGTCCGGACTGGGTACGTCAGCTCGACAATCGGATAGGAGAAGGCTATGGGAGACGAAAATCGGACAGAGGACCACTGAAGGAAGGGCGAGAGACAGTTGATGGGGACGGAGAGCAACAAAGAAGAGAGGAGAGAATAAATCTACCGAGATTGAGATGACCGTCATGCAACGCTCCCATCTATGCCATCATCAGTCCACAGGAGATATCTCGGCAGGAGAACAGACAGTAGGTACCACCCCCACCTCCAACCTCCTTTCTCGAGCTGCTTGTCGCCATTTTCGCAATTGGGCCATGGAGCGGATGACGGGTATCTGAGGGAGAGCCGACGAGGTGGAGACCGGTCTAACGCCCGGGAGTGAAGATCCGAGCCTCGACGGCTTCAGTCGAAATGTCATCCTTAGGTATGTAATCGGAGGAAATTAGTGAAAGTCACGACTCCTGGGATCGCTGGACGCGTTCCAGAACATGGCATGTCGTACTTCATGGCGGGTAAAATGTCATGCGACTTTCATCAAGACCATATGTACAAGACATACAATGCTATGATACTCTAGGAAACCCATGCGAAGAAAATGCACACTCCTTCCCCTTCTCAAACCTCCTCCCTTCCCTTGCCGAACCCATAATCATCCTGTCCCCCTTCCAAATCCTTGCCTCACACCTTCCTCTTCTTGCCCAAACCGCCAAACTCCTCCCTCGCGACCAACCACATCGCCGTGACACACACCACATCCTTCAGATTCTCTTCCGCCAAAGACACCTCCTCTCGCACCTTGCTCGCCATCTCCTGCTGTCGCGCCCCCGTCCCTTGCACATCCGTCAAAGCGACCGGGTCCAGGCCCATGGGGATCTTGAGGACGCCAATGACTTTCGGGTGGTGTGGTGCAGGGGTGAGGGTCCCAAGGAGTTGTCGATGACCCGTCTTTTTCACCCAAATTGAGCATGCCCACGGCGTCTCCGAGTCCTCCGGATCGGAATCATCGCCTTCCTCGGCGATGAGCTCGGTCTCAGATGCGGATTCGGCTTTGGATGCAGGCGAGGTGGAGGCGGAGACGCGTCGGACGGGCTCGGGACGAGAGTCGAGCTTTGGTGAGGGCAGAGGTGAGCTGGGTGGTAAGGGTGAATCGGCTCGTTTTGGCGGTGCAAGACTGACCGGTGCTCGAGGTGGTGAAGGGGATTCGGTATGACCATTCGGAACGAGGGTGGAACCTCCACGAGAGCGGGACCGAGCTCGATTGGAGGCGATGGTCCCGGCAGCCGAGTACCGCCGCATGAGGCTGGATCCCGCAGCACCGAATGGCGCCCGCATCTTGACCCACTCAAATACCACCTCGTCATCGGCCTCGCCGGTGAACGCGCCATTCACCATCTCCAATCCGGCAGCAGCAGCCGCAACGAGGTGCGCCGCCCATCCGTCCGTGTTCTTCTTGGCCCACTTCCGGACTGTCCACGTGTAACCGACAGGTTTTGTGGACGGGAGCATTGGTAATGCGGTGGCTCGGTCTGCGGAGATGGCGGAGGAGTTGGAGAGAGAGAGCCCAAGACTGATAGGACCGGTAAGGCCGGTGACTGCGCCCTCGGAGGTGACGATGGTACCGGATGAACGGCGATGGACGATAAGTGGCGCGGTGCCGAATGTGGGGTGACCGACCGCGTAGCTACCGTGCGGATGTTCCGTCGTTATGGAAGCGCTTGCCGTCGAAGGTGCCTTTACATGAAGTACTGGATGATGACCGTTCATACCGGGATTGGGCGGAGGAAGCGTACTCTCCATCGAGTTGTACGATGGCGTCGGAGAGATCCTCCTTCCCAGCGCTGGTTGTGGCGCATCAAGTTCCTGCGGCGCCTTCTTCTTGAAAATCTTCCCGAAGAACTGCTTCGTCTTCCCGCCGCCGTCCCCCTCGAGTCCCATCATCCCGGCAGGATTGAGCCGTCGCAGATCAAGACTCGGCTTCTTCGTATCGAAGCTCGAGCGGTCTTGGGAGTCGGTACGTGTCGAGGTCGGTGAAAGAGGGGAGGTGAGGGAAGAGACGATAGAGTGAGGACGGCCCGATCGACCTGCGGGCAGGTGTCCGTCATCCGAAGTGGAGCTGGAGGTGAAAAGATTTGTGGTGGATGCCATGTGGGATGTGGGGTGCCAGACTTCAGAGGGTTCGAGAACACCGACGCCAGCGATGTCAAGAGTGCGTTTGAGGAACTGCAAGGCGTCAGCTTTCTGTGTTTGCGGTAAAGCTGGATGCGCCACTCACCTTGGCCACCTTGGCATCCGTCGCAGCGTCGGTTACTATCGTGGACTGCATGACACTGTGCACAGCCAGGTTGAACATCGGCTCCACCCTCCTCTTCTGCCCTCCACCAAAGCCCGATGCCGTACTCGCCGATGAGCTATCCAGTGAGCCACTCGACTTCACCGACGAGCTCCTCTTCAAGTTTGCAGCTCCTGAGGACGAGGGGATCGGTGGGGAATCGGATAGTGTAACAACCGCCTCGTCGGAAGATGGCGCGACGTCGACCGTCGGAGACTTCGGTTCGATAGACGGGCGTTCGAGGTTCTGGGGAGAGGGGGATAAAGTGGTGATGTCGGTGGATATGGAGGCACTGCGTGTGGAAGTGGATAGATAGGATGCTGAGCGGTCGGGGGTTCGGGGATCGGGCTTGACGAGGAGTTGGATTTGAAGGTTGAGAGGGTTCTTTGAGGTAGTTGGAGGTGGTTTGACGACGATATAGGTCTAAACGGCGTGTGACTGATCAGCTGAGCGACGGGCAAGATGGTCATTGATAGCCAGAGGAGGTCGCACTCACATCCCAGGGCACCTTCTTTCGCCGTCTAGTCTCCACAGTACTCTCTGCCGTCCCACTAATCACGCTCAACGGCCTATCCCTCCTCTTTCCTTTCGGTCTGTCCTGCGCTAGCCCATCGTCCACCTTTTCCGGAACTGCAATCACCACGTTGGAGACAGTGCTCCTCCGTCGTGCTGTTGCGCCATCTTCCAAGGGATGGGATGCTGACGAAAGTGCGGGTCTCAGGGCCGGGCGGGTGAAACTGTTGAGGCTGGCTGAGTTGGCGAGAGTAGAAGGTCCCGGACCAGCGGTAGCAGTGGGTGTCGGGGTTGCCGATTCTGGCGACGGTTCTGGGGAGGAAAATACGTTGATGGGGTTAAGGCTGATTGCGAAACCTCTGAGCTCGTTTAGGCTGGGAAGAAAGGAAGGCATATCACAGATACCACCTGAGGGGTGCGTAACCGTGATCATGCACGGGTGAGTGATGTTGATAGGACCAATGGGAGAAGAAAGGATCGTGATTGTTGCGAGTCGAGTGGTAGGTCGGACAGATGGACAGAGCGCCAAGCCGCAGCAATTCGCGTCGTACCACCTCCGCTGCCGAATTTCAATCCCGACCAAGCTGATTTCCAAGTCTTCAATCTCGATGACTATGATGAGCCGCCCATGGCTGCGGCCTGACAGTCGAAGAGGTGATCGATGCGAGCTCGTCCTCGGCTTGTAAAATTTGGTTAGGGACCGACAGAGCCGGTATCAAACGTGTGTTGATTTCTGTGATCGCCGCGTGACGAGTCCCGTCTCGGCCGCCGATTTACGACAGCCCGTGTCAAATTTCTCCGATGCGCGTCAACTGAAGAATTAAGATAGCGAACGAGGTATGAAGGACGACGAAGAGAGGATAACACCAGGGTTCCTTGACAAAGGATGTCTGAGACCTTTGTGATGGATAAATCATCGACGAGTTGAACGGCCTACGGCCTTCGGCCATTTGAGACACGGATCTCGGCCATCGCCCGGGACCGGGGATCCGCTGACTAGCTTCAGGAGTTTTCCTGCCCTGAGCAATAAAAAACCTCAAAAATGAAAGAGCCTCTCTGGCTCGAGCTGGTAAATCACCGACAACGCCGAAGAAGCAAGACTTTCTTTGGCGTCACCCACTTTTTCCCCTCGACTCGCTCCACCTCGTCTCTTCACACTTATCCACAATCTCACAACCCATTTGATACTATAAGATGGTACGTTACTCATCCTGATCCATTCTGATGGCCGACCGTGCGGTGTTACAGAACAGGACGTAAGCGCCGTCTACCCCTCTCATCCGCCATGCTGACCCGCTGACCTAACCCAGCGTCCTCTACGTCTCCGGCTTCTCCGGAAACATCCGCGCCAAAGATCTCGCCTACGACTTCGAGCGTTACGGTCGTCTCATCCGATGCGATATCCCCGCGCTCAAGTCGCCCACCTCGGCTCGTGAGTCAAGTCTACCCTTCGCGCAATCCCCGTTACCCCGTCTCGTGTGACAAGCACGAGGAAGAGCCAATCTCGATATGGACAAAGGGCTCGATTGCGAGTCGATAGTCTGATCAGCTGCGAGCTGGTCGGATCGGACGAGTCGAGTCGAGTAACCTTCCTTCTTCGATCCGAGGCGTGCCTAGACCCGTACCCGTTTTCTCGTTCGAGCGATTCGAGCGATCCCGACGATGGGACGATACCCGATCGAATAATTGCTCACCCGCCCGATCAACAGCGTTCGCCTTTATCGAGTTCCGCCGCGAAGGGGATGCGGAGGAGGCGTACTATGACATGTGAGCAATCAATGTGTTCAATCACAGATACTGACACTTCGACAGGCATGGCCGCTCCATAGACGGACGCCGGATCGCTGTCCAGTGGGCGAAGCGTCCGCCATCGGCAGCATGGAGGCATGACGGGTAAACTCGTCCTTCTCCAATTGCTTATTGCTTGACTGACCTCGTGGTCAGCTATGGCGGTGACCGCCGAGACTCTGGTCGACGTGATGACCGCGACCGCGATGATCGTCGTGACCGCCATTCCCCACCACGACGGGACGACCGTGACAGAACCGACGACCGCCGCCGCTCGCTCTCGCCTCGTCGCGCCGACAGAGAGAGAGATGAGAGGAGGAGCGCCTCGCCTGTCAGGGACAAGGAGAAGAACGGGAACAGTAACGGCAATGGCAGTGTCAGTAGGGAGAGGGAGGTCGCGGATGACAGGGGCGAGGATGATAGGGAGAGGAGGGATGATTGAACAGGGATGGCCAAACAAAACTTACCAAACTTGGTCCAATCCTATCTAGTAGCTTGGTCCTTCTATAGCCTTCGTACTTGATTCAAAATAGATCGTATGTCTGGCTGCCTTCCTGATACAAGGTATCAAGTATCATGCAAACCTTTCAATGCTTTGTTTTCGTGCACATGGATGATCATCGCTGCAATAGCATGCAGATGCGACGAAGATGATAAAACGTAAGACAGGGTATCAATACGTGACCCAGGCCCGAGATACCCCCTTCAAAGGATACCAATTCCTAAGGTATTCCGTTCCCGGTTCCTCGATAAATACCTCTTTTTGGCCCGACTGCCCTCATGCCCCTCCAGCCGGTGGGTCATATCCCCCCGCCTCGACACCGTATGGCAACTGTATCATCTCCCCTCCATATCCCGCGCCGACCGGCGGCGGCATCAAACCGCCCACATCGTAGCTCGGCGTCGGGATCCAGTAGTCATAACCTCCATTCCAGGACGTGGGAGGCGGTGGCGGCATGGGAACGGGGTTGTAGGTGATGACCGACGGTGTGGCTGAGCGATATCGTCGCATCTGGGATGGAGCGAGGGGGGAGTCTTCGTAAGGGATTTTGAGGTCGGCGGGAGGAGCGATCGATGGCCAGTCGGGCGGGACGGTAGAAGGGCGGGAGACGACGGGCAACGAAGGAGGGGGCATTTGCATATTCGGTGCAGAGATACTGTTGTGGAAAGGCCGGTGATTGGAATGACTAAGGCTAGATCAATCGAGGTTTGGCGTAGATGATTACGGCGCACTTAGGATATCCACCTCCGACTGGAGAAGCCGTCGCCCAGCGATACTCCTGTACCTCATACCCCTCCTCCTCCTCTGCCTTCTCATGCGTTCGAAGATGCTGAACAAGATTGTCCTGTCGACTGAACGAGCGGGCACACTTCGAGCAATCGAACGGCTTTTCCTGAGTATGCGTCCGAAGGTGCCGCTTGAGGTGCTCAAGCCGCTTGAACTTCCGCCGGCAGAAGTCAAAGGAACACTGGTAGACTCGATCGTCATCATTGAGGCCATCGGGACCGTCGGGGAGCTGCGAGGACGAATCGCGCTCTCGCTTGACCAGCGCAGGACTGCTGCGTCCGAGGTCATGCTCGCCTGATGAGGTCAGCAATATGCGATGACGATGACCCGTAACAAGGAAACTTACCGGAGACCTTGCGGAATACGTGTGGGTGCAATCTCGGTGAAGTAGTCACAGACCGCATGTCAGATGTATATGACTCTGGCATCGGACTCCCTCGTCTCTGGACTATCCCATTTTCGTCGATCACCGATGGAGAGGTGCCCTGGCGTGATCTCACTCGCCTTCGCTTATATGCTGGACTGCCTTCGAACAGGGTGCGGCTGAAAAAGTGAGACGCAGAAGGTTGTGGCGAGTGCCTATGTCGGTCGGGACGAAGACCGCCATAATCGGGTATCTGCAGCGAGGACCCATTCTGCGGAATCTCGACGGCGGGACTGGGTCTTGAAGTGCTGGAGGAGAAGGAGGAGTAGTCATGCATGCTTCCGCTCTAAGTATCGGTCAGTAGCGATCGAAGTTGGATGATAGCTGACTGACGAAAAGAGTCTGGTTGATCCCTGGATTCTGCCCTGCAAACTGCTCATAAAGGCTGCGTCTAGGATCATACCTTTGACTATTATCAGAGATTTACGAAAGCATGTTATGGTAGGACTGACCGGAAGCTCCGGGCTGGCTCGCCGGCAACAGCTGTGGTTGGCTCTTGTCCGGCTTTCTCTCGTTTCAGATCGCGTTCAAGAGCGTCAAGGAAGAGTCGGTCATGGGGTACGGAGAACCTGAGTGGCGATACGAGTCAATACACCGGGTCTGGTCGTGAGAAGCTGGCTTACCAATAGAAGACCTTTTGCTGCGAGAAACCCAACCGTCAGCATGCATCCTGCAGGCATCGAGACACATACCTTCTTCTGGGTCCGAATACAGCCATTGCGAAAAAGAAAGTCTAAGAGCGGGGATCTGCGCAAAGTAATAGGTCAAATCTCCAGGTAGAAACAGGTCACCCACTTCGGCTCTTCAAGACAGGCGTCGGTGCCCGGCTTGAGATTCCGCAGATCCGAGAATACACCCTCCTCCCATTTCTTCGTGTGCTTGATTGGCCGTCCAAACGCCTCGAAGCGATATGCCAACGCTCGTACTGTGACAATCTCATCAGACTGATCCTACTGCTCAAGAGATGTACCCACCGATATCTGTCCCGGTGATGTGATACAGTCCATTCCATAGGATACAAGACACATGTTCTCCATTGGGTAGTTGGAATTTGGAAAGATTGGACATGGGCTGAATCGATCAACGCTACACGTAATCATCCATCGAAGAACCGTACCAATGTATCCGCCTGATTCCACCGAGTCGGTGCGGTAGCGAGGAACTGATCCGGAGGTCATTGACACGAGTCTTGGTATTACATGGGCACTCACAAACTGGAGTTCACCGAGCATATCTATTCGCGCCTTTTCATCTCTCGTGAGGGGTCGAGCCTCGACGTTATCGGGGATAGGGAGGGGGAAGAGGTGTAGCTGATCGGGAATTGATGACCTGTTGATCAATCATTGATCAGGAGAGCCAGACACGAAAAGATGTCACGGACGAATCGAGTGTAGCGCTGGATGGCTCCATCGAGGAAGCCGGACGCCATACATTCATCGACATGTCGTTGGTCCACATCCGCCCATTCGCGATCTGATCAATTGACATCGGGGCTGGTAGAACGATGGAGTTACACTTCACCAGCAGAAGGCCTCCTCGATTGTAGTTACCAAGGAAGCTGGAGCCTCTCGGCGACAGACAACTCGAAACAATGGTACCCCGCCTGAAACACCTTCTTGAGACGAGGCAGTCATGCTTTAGAATGCTGAAACCTGCTGACTGCCGCTTCGGGTATATTCTTATCGGTAAATTCGGAGTTTCAAACTAAAATGGCGATTGGGTAACAAAACGGGTTGTTCACGTGGCGAGCAATCCTAGGTGCTTTTGTTCGAGATACCTCTTTTATGGACCTGCGCGTTGGGTTTGTGCGCCGTGAGGGGTTTGGGGAGCTTAAAGGGTCGTTGGCTCGCTCCGCCCACCCCCTCGTCCTGTCTGATCTCATCGCTTCAAATAACAATCATTTGACGCCTCGAATCGAAATGCTTCACCCCGACTATCCATTGTGGAACTTTGTGGGCCTTCTCGCGGTCCTCCTGCCTCTGCCGTGGCACTGGCGTGCTCGAAATGTCGCTACACTGTGTCTCATCTTCTGGCTTGCGCTCGCCGACTTGATCCTCTTCATCAATACTCTGATTTGGGCAGACAATGTGCTCGACGTCAGTCCGGTGTGGTGCGATATCAGTTCGTCCGCTTTCCTCTCTGAATCGCATCCTGTTCACCGTATCTGATCGATGGTGCTACAGGCGGCCGACTGCTCGTCATTATCCCCTACGCCGTCCCAGCCTGTACTCTCGCTCAGATGCGGAGGCTCGAATCTGTCGCTTCCGCTCGACGCACTGTAGTCTCTACTTCGGAACGCAGCCGCCGGATGTGGGGCGAGGCTGCGCTGTGCATCGCCTTTCCCCTTGCCATGATGCCTCTGCTCTACATCGTTCAAGGTCACCGGTACGACATCTACGAGTCGATCGGCTGCAGCATACCCTTCTTTTTCTCCTGGCCAGGTGTGGCGCTCCGCTTCTTTGTGCCGATGGCTTGCTCCCTCGTATCGCTAATCTACGCCGGTGAGCCACGTCCCAACCCGTCATGCATGTCTCGACTGAGCTTTCTGCATGCAGCGTTAGCTATCCGCTGGTTCCTGGTCCGCCGCTTACAGTTCCGCACGATCCTCGCTTCGTCCAGCTCTGGTCTCAGTGTCAGTCGATATCTCCGCCTCATCGCGCTCGCTGTCACCGATGTCACCATTCTGATTGTCAACGATGTGATCGGTATTGCCGTCTCCTTCATCGTTCTTCCCGTCAAACACTACCCCAGCTTCTCCAAAGTCCACCATGACTTTAGTCTCATCTCCCAATTTCCCGAAGAATACGTCCCGCCGCTCACGCATTCCGCGTTGGTATTTACGCTCTACAACGCACCCCTCTACTCGATCGTCTTCTTCATCTTCTTCGGACTTGGCGAGGAGGCCGTTGCGGAATACACCTTGCTGGGGGCAGCGGTCTTCAGCTTCCTGAAGCGTCTGGGGATGATCAAACACCGGTATGTATAGTTAGCCGTGGTACGGTTGCAATCCGCTGACGACCTAATCTCCCTGAAAGCTACTCCACCTCTGACCCGTCCGCTCGGCCTCCCACTCTTGGCTCGAAGGTCGTATCCGCAGCGGGACATACTTGGTCCCAACATCAGGATTCGTTGACACCGGATGGAGAAGATAAGGTGGAAAAGCTCTTCGATGGGGACCATCCAACACATGGTGATGAGGTCCACGGTATACCGGTGCTAGTGGAACGGTCAGTCGTCTGAGGAAACCTCATTGTACCATCATTATTAGTCAGTCTTACTTAAATACACCTGACGATGAGTGTCAAATCGCCATAGCCTCAGTAATATCTCTGAGTTGACGCGACCGTGTATAGCAGAAGGCATTCGTGAGGGGAACAAGCCGCGAACCTCACAATATAGAAGCTGGTCAACAAGCCCCACATCATCCGGCGAATGCCAATACCGCGGCAGCTTCCAGGTGCAATGGCGATGTACAGGCTGGATTTTTCCGACTACACATATGCATCACATGACGCAGTATTGTCGCTACTATTGACCCCACTCAGCGCCCGTCTTGGAATCCAGCGAAGACCAAGATGCATACTGTAATGATCGGTGAGCTGATGGGAGGAGACATGAGAGGTTTACGTACCGATCATGCGATGACGCAGCTGGAGCCGGTCGAGTTGCCTGGGTTGTGCTCCTCGTTGACGGGCTGCTCCCGAGCGATTACGCAGCTGGAGCCGGTTGAGTTGCCAGGATTGTGCTCTCCGTTGACGGGCTGATCACGCGCGATGACGCAGCTGGAGCCGGTCGAATTGCCAGGGTTGTGCTCGAAATCGTGAGGAGCGTCCGAAGAGCTGGAGGGAAGAGTGAAGACTGCGGAGACCATTGTAAAGGCAGAAGTGAGACGATGAGGTTGGATGAGGTTGGATAGCGTCGAGGAGCAGGATTGGCTTGGTTGGAAGAGGCATATTCGTAACAAATACGAAGAACCTTTATACCTTAAACGGCCTTGCAGTGTTCGAGAACAATGAGGAATTTCCGGACAAAAGAATACCGAATCGGCATCTCGAGTGGCGTAGAATTGACAAAAGATGACGAGACAAAGATACCCCTTGCAGGCTGCGGGAACGTCAATGGTTCCAGCAACAAAAGGGACGCGGTTCCTTTGCTTTTCGCGCGTAACAACAATCTCTGCTGAAACGTCATGAACAATGGTATGCATGCATGATGGGATTCAAAGGACGGAATGGTCAGATCCTCGGGGCTCTAGGCATCAGGTGCGGTCCGCTTGGTCTCGCTTACCTATACAGGAGAATGTACGCTACGGAATCCTCGCCTCCGCCATCCATTGAGACAACTTTGTCGCTGACCGTGAGCAAGTACTAGTCAGCCCTCACTCACGCCGTTGTCACGGAGACCTTGTCATCTGTGTCATTTAGCTCTCGCATCGGGTTCAGGCCCTCACCATCAAACTTGTACCACTCTTGATCACCTGACGCAGCTATGGGATCCTCTTTTCGCGTCCATCCGATGTAATGACCTAACGTCAGAATGAGGAGGTTCCACGAACCCACCAGAATCCGCGGAAGCCCCCTTATGAGTGACCATAGCTGCCATCAGCTAGGATTACCGTGCAATCATCCTCACCACAAAGCTCGTACATTCCCGAAGGATTGTCACCGAAATTCCTAGTCCCCGACTCATTAACGAGGGCTTCCACCAACGCCTGCTCTTCCGAGCGCGACTTGTCCTCCGATTTGCCGGTATCGGAAGCTCTGCCATTTGATCGCTTGATTTCTGCCGCACGGTCGTCGCGGGACTGTAAGATCTGCTTCACGGCACTGTTGATAGGTTGGATTGCGCTTCGGACCTGATCAGTGACCTGTCATCAGTTGCGAGCCTCAGTGCAGCCTTACTAGATCGGAGATGTCTAGTTGAAGAGGGTATTTGACTTTTCGCATTATTTTCGCTTTCTTTCTGACGATGTTAGGCCTGCATCAATGTCGATTACTCACTGAACGTCTCGTCGCCAGTAGAATCGGGCCTGACGTGAGCGCTTCAAGGATTTTCCGGCTTACCATGTGGACGACGAGATATGCCGGCAAGCGCGATACTCGAGATTTCCTGGACTCAGCTGAGTGGATTTACGGTGAACTTACGCATCATATATGGCTGTCCGCCCAAGATAAGCGCTAGTCTTCTCTATTTGCTGATTCAGGCCCTGGATGTCAGCGATGTCCTCTAACGTCACTTACGTCGAGAATTCCAGAGACCATGAAGTTCGTCGAGATGGTAATATTACATTCAAGCTTGAGTACAGTTTCCGTGTTCGTCGTGGATGCTTCCTCAGGTGCCTCGGCGCATTTCAAGCTACTCATCAGCGTAGGAAAGGCAGATGTCTCACTTTCGAGTCAACTCGACAGACATATAGTCGTCGATAAAAGACTTCTCATGACTGCTTCCGGGAAGAGAAGAGCGTAGTACCGATATGATTTGCGTCCAAGCCTCATCGGCATCTGTCGTAAGTTATTGATTCCAATAGCTGACGAACCCTGCTGCGAGAAACCTCCACGCGCATCCTGCTCAGCGAATTGAGGAGCCACTGCTCGCAGACTGTTCAACAAAACGAAAGGCGGTACTGCTTCGGTTGTCTGATTCATTCCGGAGAAGAGATTTTTCAGAGAAGCGGTGAGCCTGCCTTCCGGGGTCATGCTACCTGCGGGAGAACTGACGGTGAGTGGATTCCTATCGCTGAAATTACCCATTTAGTGCCGATTGCAGAGGGGGCATGGCGCGTAGGACTTGAAGGCTAGAGTTTAGGTAGCAGGTTTGTCCAAGATTTACCAGGCCGGAAGGGGTGCGAGTCTGCGTGTCAGCTCAACATGATCCAATTTACGCACTGCGAGTGAGACAGAGGGATCATCAACATCCTCCACTATCTAATGAGCTCTTGACGTCTTGCGTAACTCACGAAAAGTCACGGGCTTGGGCGGTGCCTCCGGGAGTGGACCAGCGGTTCCGACGACCTGTTCATCAGCCCAGGTCGACCGCAATACGCACTGTTACAGCCTGACCCTGAAAACACGATCAGCGAGCTCAGGTACGACAGTATCGGATCCCACTGGCTTCAGACCAAGCTTCGAAAGATCTGCGTCATCCTGTTGGTTGATCAGCGATGCTGATCTGCCAAGAGAGAGACGGGTCTGACCTTCAATATCCCGCCTTTCACCATGATTTTCATTCGATCTGAAATCACGTCAGGCTTCGGTATCAAGCTGCAGACCGCCATGCAGACTCACCTAGAGGTATCCCAGTGACTTGAAATATAGTCTCCTTGAACTTTATAGCCGAATCAGCGACGTCCACCTCGACCGCATGGCTCTTTCCGGCATGTCTTGCCGTCACTGAATATTCGTAAGCCAACGTTCTGTCGACTCGAGTGAAGGAATTGCCTAGAATGGGGCTCGCCATCGTGCGATGTGTATGTTTTGAGACCCGAAGTCACAATAGAAATCTGATAGCTGGAACGCGCCGCAACATTCCCACGTGCGCATTACGTCACGGTGCCCAATACATTGCTTCAGATGGGCTCTGGTATGAGGCCAACTGCATACTGTGAATACAGGACTATCGAACTACGCTCTCAATAAGTTCAATTACCATGGGGCGGATATCTCCTGGCTCCTCGAAGAATACCAGCATGGTCTCGTTGGGCATCACCTTTCTCGCGGTAGCAACCCGGTCTTCCCATAACGCAGCACGCTCCAGAATTTTTTGCTGCTCTGCGCTTAGCGCCTCAATATATGCTAACCTATCCTCAATGTCTTCCGCAGGTGCAGGAGACGAGGATGAAGCAGGCGCAAAGCGTCTTGCTTCTCCGTTCGATTTTTCTGCTTCCGATCTGGTCGACGGGGGATGCACCGACATGAATCGAACAAGGTGAGGCTGCTGAGCTGTCGACGGGAATACTTCATGGTCTGGAGTCAGAGCTCTTGCTAGAGGAATATCCTGTACGTCTTGCACTCTCCCACTGGTGATGTCTCGAATGAATATACCGAGGATCTGTCGAGGTCGTTCGCGAGCGATATTGAGGTATAGCTCCAGATCCTGCTCACCGGAGTCGCCAAACAAGAGGAAGCTAGAATCGCTGAATGAATTGAGAATAACGGAGATGCCCCGATATTTGCGGTCACTAGGCGACTCGAACAGGCTCGATACGATGGAGCGACCCCCGTAAAATTTCAGCTGCTGGTCAGCGAAGCGCAACAATCTACCTACTTGGAGCGAAAAGACGTCTGGGAACCGATGGATCTTCAGGAACTCTCGCACTGAGGATAGTAGCTCGAATGGCGAGTTCGACTGTCTCGATCAGTGGATACAGGCAGGCGGCGCGATATGCACACCACGAAATGGTATCCTGTTACGCCCGCTGCTGTCATACTGCGAAACAACGCGTCCATACCCGGTACGCATATGTCCTGAAGCCTGCGACAGAATGCGTTCCTCATCAAGTCAGCAACTTTGGCATGGGATCGCTTCTGCGATTGGCATACCTAAATGCCTCTCGAGGGCCAGCAAGGATGTCGCTGTGTTTGATTGTATCGTCCTATTCTATCAGACCAGACTCAGAGAAGGCCGCCACTGACGAGGTCGGACACCACTCGAATCCCCCCGGCCCTGGAGACACGGACGATCTCCCTCGCGATCCTTGCCTTCGTAAGCGACCGATCCAAATCCGACGCAGGCGTCGTAACGTGATCCTTTATCGACATACTCACTTCCTCGGAAGCATCACTGGTTCCAAGAGAGCGAGTCGATCGACCTTCACTTTGCTGCAGGCCCCCGTTCTCACTGCCGCCATTGCAAACCCTCCGAAGCGCTGGCTTGGCAGGCAAGCTGGTGGAGGTCGCACAAAGGGGGATCTGCTCGTCTGGTAGGAGCTCCGCAACGATAACGAGCGCCCAACCAAGCTGATCGACATCCTCATTACGAGCTGAGATACTCGATATGCTCGGAGGATGAGCGCTGAGGATCTCCCAGGGTATGAACATGCTGTAATTGAATTGACCCTGTGCGTCGCTTCTGATGATGTTTCGGATGAGCGGCTCGCCGATTTCTTCAGTCTCGGGGACTCTTCTCCCATCGCCAGGAAGGGCAATTGTATATACCGACAGGGAGATCTGCCGATGCGGAAGGATTTTCGACCAGAATGGGCGTAAGCGGGCGTCGAGATTTTCATGAGTAATTCGGTTGTGAGCGAGATGAGGACGGCTCGATGGGGTCTTAGGAGATGTGGGACTCCAGACCTCGTTGAAGTGCGAGTTTAGAAACGGGCCTTCGACTTCAGTATTTGGATTTGGTTGAGTGCCGCCTTGAGGGGGCACTTCAGGCAAGGCTGCAAAACCTGAAGCATATCAGTCATATTTGCGAATGAAGCCATACGTCTAGCCAATGACATGATCACCCTCTGGGTTCGGGAAGCGGACCGGGGATCTCTCTTGAGCCTGCAGAAGCCGGTGATCGAGGCACTGATGTCGAACGGGCTCACTGCTGCCTTATCAGCTCTCTAAGCTGAAAGCATAGTACCCACCTGAATGCATGGCCTTGCGAGGTGATCTATATCGCTGCACCGCCCAGCCAGGCAGGAGCTGCACACTCTCCATACCTTTCACGATCCCTTTCCTGCCTGGACGCCATTCTCTCATCCATTCGTCCCATCCCTGCTTCTCCGCACCGGGAGTAGTGGTAGCCGCCGCTACTTGACTCAGAGTGCTTTCGACGAATAAGCCGGCGGATGACACAGCACTTCGGATCAAGGAATGCGGCGAAAGAACCTCGTCGAAGGACGACGACGAGGAACATGGTACACTCAGTCCTGCTTTGCGGGGTGGAGAGCTGTGTATCGGTCTATCCAAACGGCTGAAAGATGCTGCATGCGGATGAAGGTTGCCAGGAGGGAAGGGTCTCGCTGCCCTGCGCGACGCCATGCCAGGTGATGCGAAATTGTCGCCAACACCCTACGGCGAGCCCTGCCTGACTGCTATCTGCTGTTCATGTAGCACCGATGTCCACAGGTGTTAAGAAAAGGAAGATGATCACGCGGAGCCAAGATTAACGAAAGAAATACATAGCAACGAGCGAGTTCCCCATCGGCGTTCAAAATAATAACCAAAACGGATTGGGCACCAAAGTGAACCTCATATCTGAAAGTAATAGTACGTCGCCTTCTATGGCAAGCGCATCCGCGCTCTGACGATGCTCCTTGCCGAAGCTGGCAGGAAGCAGTGCTACTATTTAAGGGAGGAAGAGGGGCGGCATATTCAAGGGTGGAAGAGGGGCATATCCAAATCACGTTGAGCACATTCATTGCACTGAGTATAGATCAGTATTGATTTCGCCATCGCCCCGAGAATCATGCAACCATCGAGACGTACAGAGTGGATCGCGAAAATCTGCTCATCCACGCCGTCAGCTGATGAAACGGAAGAGTACGCTGGACACACGTTTCTGACTATTATTTGCAAATCCGACTCTTGTCCGCATTTGCTCCTTGACACGCTGATCTTTGAATGACCTCCCTTGACGCCTTGCCCAGGCCGCTTCACCCGCATTGCGAGCCTTGATTACCTGCAAACCTTTACCGAATGAACCGTGACCGCCGGCAAGGGGAACCAGAGCTTGACTAGGATCGGCCAACCGCTGTCGGACCTGAGCAACTTTGGTGGAGACGAGATCTTTCGTATGATTGATAGTGGTGGAAGGTCGACTATGTTGAGAGTAGTACACGCGTAAGGACCGATGGCCGAGAGTCCGTCCCGAAGGAAGGACCAGTGACAAGCCGTCCGCTGCCAACGACATCGTGCGAGCCTGCGGATCAACATTCGGATCCTGGCATCACTCACCGTTGAAGGCTCGCCCCTTGCCGCATTGTCTTCGGCCCCCATGTCGATGTCCTCCCAAAGCGCATCCTCCTCTCCTTCTACGGGATAATCATAAAAATCCAACAACTCCGCCCTGTCCTCGTCACTCCCATACGCCACCTTGCAGTGTGCCTTGTCCACCATGTGTCGCCTGACCGCATCGAGGCTCCCGAATTCCTTGCCGCCATGGGGACAGTAGAGACAGAGGTTTCCAATGACGATTTTCTCGCCGAGGTAGGATATAAGGCCGGAGATATCGGTGAGATGTTCTTGATCAGGAATGAAAAAGCTATGATCACGAGCCATGTGAAGAACAGCGTCGGGAATCGAATTTGTTCCTTTGGGGCAGAAGAGGCAGTCAGTCGGCTTGATAGGGCGCCTGGCTGATGCGATATGGTTGTCGATATCCTCTTCCTCGGAAGACTGGTTGTCTGAGCCATCCTCGCTGTGAGAGATGACCATGTCGATTCCATGAAGAGCTTTCTCCGTATCACCCAGCTTTTGCTGACTCTGCTGCGCGTTCTCCCGGTCACGATGCTTTCTCGACTGTATATGAGATCGAGAGGCGTTCTCGGTCGAGAACGATTTGCTATTGGGATTATTTCGGAATCCTTTACACTTACTCACCTGCAGGCTGAGCAGAAAAGGTCTCTGGGATCTGATCTGACTGCATTTTGTTCTCGACGTTCAAAGACTTTCTCGTTGAAAGCGATTGCCGCCACTGGTGGAAGGTTGGCGAACCGACGCTTCATGTTGTAGCGGTGCCAATCGGTGAAAAAGTGAGTCCGCTGTTCAGCAGCGGTATCGAAAGCGACTCTACATGATATGCAAGTGAACATCTTTTTCGGCTCAGGTTGATGTAACTTATGGTTGAGAGTCCAAGCATATAGAACGAGCCTAAAGCTAGGGGACCGGGGTCACGTGACATACGATAAATCCCGGAGTCAAGGAAACCTTTCGGGATGTTAGTCTTGACTTCAGCTCGTCATGGCTCCCGCTCGAGACAATGCCGCTCGAAAACAGGGCCTGGAAGCTACTGATCTCCAGCCTGATGCTAAGATCAAGCACAGCGCTTGGGAGTCACTTGGTAAGTGCGGTGTTGGTGCGGATGCTCATCAACAAGGTGTACAACCGACCCTTGCCCATAATTTGGAACTTCGAGGTTTCAGGACTCCTTCGCCAATCCAGAGGGCCAGCATACCGCCTGCTCTCTCGAAACCTGGGCGCGATGTTCTTGGTATGGCCCGTACGGGATCAGGCAAAACTCTCGCCTATCTTATCCCAGTTCTACAGCGACTCGGCCGCGAGCGTCGGGTCTTTCACGGCGCGAGAGCTCTCATACTCTGTCCGAACCGCGAGCTGGCTCTCCAGATTCTGAAGGCCGGAAAAGACATAGCTCGTGGGGCAAGATTATCCGGTATCGAGGACAAATGTCTGAAGTGGGTGCTGCTGATTGGCGGGGATCCGATGGAAAGGCAATTCGCAGAGCTGTCAAGCAGTCCTGATATGTGAGGAGCCATCCTGGGTCAGAGCTGACCTCAGCATCATTGCGACACCCGGAAGATTTCTACACTTGATGGTGGAGATGAGTCTCGATCTGCGGCGTTTGGAGATGGTCGTGTTTGACGAAGCTGATCGGTAGGTCATCGAACCTGCACCGCTAATTGTAGATTGTTTGAAATGGGATTTGATCCTCAACTTCACGAGATTCTTCATCGCCTTCCGTCGGACCGACAAAGTCTCCTTTTTTCCGCAACACTCCCCTCTTCGGTCGCAGAGTTCGCTAAGGCTGGTCTGAATAATCCGATTCTAATCCGCCTCGATACCGAACACAAAGTCAGCCCCGACCTGAGCTTGTCGTTCTTGTCCGTGAAGCCCCACGAGAAAGACGCTGGCTTGCTGGTCTTGTTGGACCGCATTCTCGAAATTCGGAGCGATCCCCGCGGCGAGGGGGAAAGTACTCAAGCCATTATCTTCGTTTCCACCAAGCACCATGTGGAGTATGTCACTACCCTCCTTGCAACGGCAGGCTATCGAGTCGCTCACGTATATGGGTCATTGGACCAGGTCGCTCGTCAACGGCAGCTAGAAACTTTTCGAGCCGGCGAAAAAGCAGTACTTGTCGTGACCGACGTGGCGGCTCGCGGTCTCGACATACCGGTTCTGGAGAATGTCGTCAACTTCGACTTTCCTTCGAGCTCCCGGGTATTCGTCCATCGCGTCGGGCGAACGGCTCGCGCAGGACGCAAAGGTGCAGCCTGGTCCTTGGTCACCCGTGACGATATGCCTTATTTCCTCGATCTCGAAATATTTCTTGGACCGATCATAGGGGCGGAGAGCTGCCCTTGCGCCCACATGCCTCAAAATCTGGTCGACGACAAGGTGGAATATATACTGCATAGCCTTGACGAAGCAAGCCCTCAATTGGCTTTGCTCCGCCAGGTGATGCTGAAAGGTCAGGCGATGTTCGACCGATCACGCAGTAAAGCCAGTCGTCAGGCATATCGCGCAGCTAAGGCGAACGACAAATGCATAGGTCCAGGCGGCCATTTCTCTTCGACGCATCCAGCTTTCGCGCTCGCCAAGACTGGCGAGGCACTTGGGGACCAAGCGCGCCTGATAGCGTCTGTCGACAGGTACAGACCGAATGAGACTGTCTTGGAGATACGCGCTCGTGGGCAGAATACGAGCTCGCATCTCATGCAAGCAAGGCGCAGGCTTCTGGACCGCCGCCTCAAGCCGCCCGATCAACGATTAGAGGGAGAACACGATCAGCATACCGTAGTCTTGACGCCAATCCAAGTAAGTGCCAGTCAGGACAGTCAACTCATGGTTGACTAAGTGCGGACTCCAGCACAAGTCGTTCAAAGATCCTCACTTCTTCTTGACTCATTCTCGGGACGGCGCCGCCGAAGAAAAGGCGTAAGGCTTATTGAATCAACGAGCCTTAAGGATCAAGCTGACGCATGTGCAGCTACTCGTTTCGAGAGGACGATCCTTTCGCGCTGCAAGTTCGGGCCGCGACTTTCGATCTCTCCACTGACGAGGGGACTTCGCAACGGCCTCAGAAGGCGAATCAGCTGAAATGGGACCGCAAGAAAAAGCGGTTCATCGCGGGTAACGCAATCGGCGCCGATAATAAGAAGATGATACGATCTGAGAGCGGTGCTCAACTGCCGGCGTCTTTTCGAAGTGGACGCTACGAGAAATGGCTGAAAGCTCGCCGGAACGTTACAATCGATGGATCGGAAGACCAACACGCTGCATCAAGCTTAGTGAAGGCCACTTTTCGGGGCGCAAGGAGATCTCCTCGTGGGCAGGCTCCGAGGTTCGATCCTGATACTTCGGGCCTACAGCAGCGCAGACGGTTGAGCAAGACTGGTGTTTCTTCAACTGGCGGCCGGAAGACAACATCGCCGAGGCAGCGGGAACTCAAGTCGGCCGAGGGCGTTTTGAGGAATCGTCAAAACGTTGAAAGGGTAAGCTTCTTCGGTCATGCATAACGAATTGCGTATCTGCGCTCACTGACTTCATATGCTTAGGCGAAGGACGAAAGTCAGCGACCACTTCGGAGGAAGAAAAGGGCATGATGCCGCAGCCATAGAACGCAGCATCCCGTTGCATGTAGCGAAGTTACGTTTCTGAGTACATACCGTGCCGCGCTTACTGGTCCTTTCGCGCGTCTATGACCTCTGATCGTCCCGTCATTCGACACAATCAAGCCATGCACTTGGTGTCAACTCTACATGTCTCCGCTGAAGATTACAGCGTTCCGTCAAGCAGTCCCCGCAGAAGCAGCGAACTCGCTGGGTGACCGTATGTGGTGCGAGGATGCAATCTGGCGTATCACGAGCTAAACACGACTTCGCTTGAGTCTCACTACACTAAATGCCGTTATTGTAGACTTCTTATATGGACATCGATCGCCGACTCGCCGCTATCGCTTCTTGCCGCACGGTCTCGATCAGTCAAAGGGAGAAACGTAACTTGGTCCTCATCGACGTCGATCGCCGCGTAATGATCCTGGCATATATACCTCAACCTCACCGCTTCGACATCCTCGAGGGCTACGGGTGTCAGAATGTCGTCTGGAAATCTCTCCCCGCTGTCTTCCTCGTCTACTTGTGGCCTGTGGTCATCAGCATGATCTCTCTCATCTACGGTGGTCGGACTTCTCCCATTCCTCCTTGTGTAAATCAACTCATACGTGATTCGCACCAGGCATCGCCATCCGATTCTTCCTCACTCGCCGTCTCCAGCTGCAATCTCTCCTGAAGGCCTCACAGAGCGGTCTCGACTCCAACCAATACCTCCGACTCATGGCGCTCTCCGGATCCGACTTCCTCCTCAGTTTCCCACTCACCGTATACTTCCTCATCGAGAACTCGATCGACTACCTGCCCTTCAATTGGGATGACGTCCACTACGGTTTCTCCTACGTCGGGATATACACCGAAGAAGAGTTTGGCTATTACTGGGCGGGAGACAGATTATACACCAGTGTCCTTTTGGCGAAATACATTCTCCCTCTCTTGGCGTTCCTCTTCTTCCTCTTCTTCGGGGTCGCAGAGGATGCCGTGGCCGAGTACTTCCGATGGTATCACGGGGTCAGGAGAATGCTCCGCCTCAAGCCATCGCAGCATGACCAACAGTGAGTTCCGTATTCGTCTACCTAGGCCGACTTCGACCGAATCCATTAGTAGGGGCATACTCGCTGATCGCCCACGCAGGGCCTCCTTCGCTCCCACGCTCGGATCCACCGTCGTCAAGTCGGCTGGAGCCGATTGGATCGGCTCCAAGGACGACAGCGGGGACGACGAGTATGACGAGGCGCTGAACTACTCGTCGACGACGACAGCGGCGAATGGGCCGAGCGTTCACGGTACGCCAATCGCGGTGCTGGTCGAGCGCGAGGTCGTGTGATTCACTGTTGGGCTGTTTCGTCATTATCTACCGGACCCGTCTCCATTCACCTGCAGATAGAGTCTCGGAATCGTATGACGGTAGATTCGTATTTGTGCTTCTAACATGCGCTGCAATGTAACACTTGTCAAACCTCAAGACCAAAGGCGGATTCAGTGAAACGGCAGTCTCTCGCAATGTTGTCGTGATTATGAACCCATCCATGCATCTGCTATTGCTTGTACTACCTTCCCCAACAAATTCCACCCATGCACGCTGCTCGTCCTTTGATCCCATAGATCATCACGCTCGGCTGGCCGAGTGGCATGAGACTGCGTCGATATCGCTGCACCGACCAGACGTCGTCGACCTCCCCGTGAAACAAATGCCTTGCGCTGCTCATGCCTGTGGAAGGGTGTCAGGACGATATCCGCTGCTCTGTTGATGTCAGACTCACAGATGTCTGCTTGAAGCGGAGTAACGGGGCGAGTTCACGTACAGGGCAAGCCATCAACATGAAGTCGTTCTGCGACCAGGCTGTCAGCGCCACGCTACCTATTCAATGAGACGGAACACACCTTGAGCAGCTCCGTCGATGTCGCTCGGAACGAGACGTCCACACAAAGACAGACGCTCAAGAAATGCTTCAGATCCTGACTGAGCTTCTCTGGCGATTTGAGCGTAGGTGTACCGTTCGTTGCGATAAGGTACAGAGCTTTGAGCGGTTCTTCGTCGAGGTAAGGCGGTTCATTCTCGATCATCTCGATCGCCATAATTCCGAGTGACCAGATGTCAACCTTGGGGCCGTACTCTTTTTGTTTGACTACTTCAGGAGCCATCCAGTAGGGTGTACCGACCATGGTTGCGCGCTTCGATTTTTGTTCGGTCAGCTTGGCGCAAAAGCCAAAGTCGGCTGATGGACCCCGTCAGAAGGTCTTCAACCGGAGAGAGAAGAAGAACGCACTGATCTTGACCTCTCCTTGGGTGTTCATGAGAATGTTATCGGATTTGATATCCCTGTGAACAATGGATCGCGAGTGAAGATGTTGCAATCCCCGGCATGTCTACCATCATCAGTTTCCCTCCCATACCCTGTTAAGAGACCTCTCACCTCGAGACAGATCGCCGCAATCTGATCCTCCTGCAGCTTGTTATTCTCAATAACATCCGTCAAAGCCCCTCCCTCCATAAATTCCATGACCACCCAAAGCTCCAAGCTCCGCACGAGGAACGCCTCGAGGAAATTGACGACGTTTGGATGTTGACTCTCCTTCATCACGATGATCTCGTTGACGATGAGCTCTTTCCGAGGTTGTTGCGCCAGATCCATCTGCTTGATCGCGACCTTCTTGCCCGTCGATAATGTCTTCGCCACGAACACCATCCCAGAAGCCCTGTACCCAAGTCAGATCAAGCCATTTGACACATACGTCGACTCACCCCTGTCCGACCTTCTTGATCTTCGAGTAGAGCTGAGACGGGTCATCTGGGCTGACGACCGACCGTAATTTCTCCATGATCTGCGCCTCGTTCATCGTGCTGATCCGCCGTTCTACCCTGGCCGTCGGTTCTCGCGCGGTCGGTGCAGGTTGTGCAGGTACTGGTTCCGGCTTGGTCTCAGGTGGTCTCGAAATGGCTGCCGGCTCAGGCATTGTTTGCGCGGCAGGTGGCCGAGGTGGTGGGGGTGCTTTCCGCTCCGCAAGCAGTTGTCTAGGCTTCACCGCGGCGGGCTGATTGTCAGATCCTCCCACAAAATCGTGACTCACCTGTATGGACGGTGTTCTCACCGCTGCCGGCGGCGGTCGAGGCTGTGACGTCTCTCGCTCTTTCTCGCTCTCCCTTTCCCTCTCCCGCTCGCGATCCCGCTGTCTTTGCTGTTGACCTGCGAGACCGACTCCCTCGAACCGAGTCGCAGCGCTACTATTCGTCCGAGATATAGGCGGCATTGTCGGTATCGGTGCAGGTTGGTAGTCTCCCGCGCTAGCGCCCAGTTGTTGCTGCGTATAGAATTGGAGAACATCCAGCACCGCTTCCGGATGTCGGGCAGCTTCCTCCTTGGTGATAGCCGACGAAGTGAGCAGCTTGCTCCATTGCGGTGGCAACCCCTATGCCTCATCAGCATCGTATCCTTTCCCCCTTGATGGCTCAAAAGCTCACCGTGAAGCCTCCCGAGATAGGATCGAACCCCACATGAACCTGATGAACGAAATTCGTCGGCTGACTGACCCCCATCAAAGGCGAGCGCGAGTAAATATCTTCCATCCATCCATAAACCTCGTCGTCGGATCGAAATGCGAAATACAGGAGCTTGTCCTTGATCTCGAGCTCGACGCAGAATGGTTTCAGGTCGACGCGCTGGACGTCGATCACGTCGGTCAGGGAACAGATGTAGGCGGGTGACGAGGATTGCTACGACAACTCAGCCCTCATCCTCAGAACGACACATATAGGGGGCACCCACCTCATTCTTGAAGATCTGCAGCTCAGATCCACCGAGGACCAACCATCGCTTACTCCAAAGAAAGCTCCGCAACCCCTCCTCCTTTACGCTCGCCGCCCCCGTCCGGACGACTGTATTCCGCCCTGATGATGGTAGAGGGCCTAACGCGGACGAAGGGTTCAAGATGGGGAAGCTCGAAGCGTAGGCTGTTGAGGAGAAGTTCGAGGAGGGGACGGTACGGGATGATGAGGCGGATGTGGAGCGAGTTGTGAGAGGTTGACTGGGTCGCGTGGATGGTGGGACGGGCGCAGGGCGAGACGGGATGAGGGAGGCGAGGGTGTTGAATGCCATCGCGGAGACGTCGCTGGGATCCACAGGTTTCGCAGACTAGCGACCGAGGTGATGCGATGTATTTCTGCTTCGCGCTTCGAGGTACAAGGTGAGGTTTTTGATATGCTCGTCTCTCGTTTGCGTCTCTCGTTACTAGAGTCAGCTTTCCGATCTCACGTGAGCCCAGAGATCGTTATGAGCCGTGATAGATCGTCAACAAGGAAAGGGATAGCCCGTGTGCCAGAGAACAAAGGAAGGCATCTTCCCATCTCGACCGTCGCGTGGTCCGAGCGCGTCCGGTCATCGCCGCCCCCCTGATGTCTTCGCACTCTTCCTACAAGAAAAAGCTAAACCGGGATGGATGAATCTAGTACTAGCAATACAAGTGGTATGGATGTCAAACCAGATATACCCGCATCAGGTGTTCTCCCTCGAGTCCCTGCTACTCGCCCATCATCTTGCTCGATTCAAACTTTGCCCTTTCTTGGGGTTCTCAAGCTTTACCACCGAGATCGTCTGGATCTGCTGCGCCAAGAATTCCTGTGTCCCTTGCCTAGACGCCACTGGGCATCAGCGTAACCATTTGATCATGAAAACAGGCGACCCACCGCATCCGGAGAATCCGCATGATCATCTCCGTATTTCCCCCGCCAGCGGGTTGAGCCCGCTTCGCACTCTTTCTCGCTCGGATGGTCCCAAGATTTCGCTGAGAGATCAATGACTTGCTCGGCTTCGTCGCTTTGTACTTCAGCGTCGACTGGAAGCCGCGTATGCACTCCTGCGACAAGTTCCCCATCAGCACCGTCATTTGCAAGCGTATACGTCTACCTCACCTCCATGAGATCATCGGTCTTCCAGTCATAGTATATCCGGACGCTTAGAATCTCGTTGAACTTGGCATTCTGCAGCGTACTCAGCGGCACTCCGCTCGCGTCTCCGCCGACATAGAAGAAGTCCCGCAGGAATTTGAGCCATTTCAGCGCGACGTCGAGCTCCCCATCGCTCAGAGCTCGCATATGTGACGGTCTGTCGGAAAGCGGGGGAACGATGAGACTCTCGATGGTCATGAGGATCTGTTTCCATAGCTTAGCCATGACGGACTGCATCGCGTTGTGCGATAGGGTCGAGGAGAGGGTATGATTGTTTGCGTCCAGATAGTCGAATAGGGGATGAATGGCAGATTCAATCTCAGCTTCGGTCGGTCCGCGTTTGCGATTAGCCGCGACAGAGGTTTGATTCTGGTCGGATGTGGGAGGGGCTGGAGGTGGAAGCGAGCGTTGTTCGGAAGCGGGGAGGGGGATCGAGTACTCTGGAGTGCCGATGGCATTCCGATAGGCAGACGTGAGCTTGCCGAGGGCCTCGTTGTAGTCCACCGATCGCAGCTTGCCAATCGCATCGTTGTAATCCACTGAACGGTACGCCGCAGACAGCTTGCCGAGAGCCTCGTTGTAATCGAGCGGGTTGCCAGGCTTGAGCACTGACTTGATCGAAGCTCGGGACAATGTGGATCGAAGCACCGGTGTCATCTGCCGTAAGCACAAGTTCCTGAGTTCGGACGTACCTTATCCACAAACGTCCGGACCATGTCGGCCTCGGTTCGCTTGAGCCACCTGAATGCTCGGCCAAAGTGGAATTGAATATCGTCCCGCTCGCCCTCCATGCTTATCCGCAACAACAAATGTCCCCGGGTATTCAAAGGAAGCAGGACATCTCTAGAGATCAAGTCGAGATGCAGGTTCGGATCTAACCGCAGATACGCTCGTCCAAGCAGTTCATGTTTGCCTGTAAGCGCTCGATGCCGTATTGTCGCCATGAACCACGCGCTGCCTCGCACTGGTATGTCGAAGGTTTCGTCCCACCTGGGATCGGCATCGTCGTAAATGGTACGCGTCTTCGCATACCGGTTTCCCTGCTCATCGCTGATAATGACGAAGCTGTCAGGCAGCTTGCTGCTGGCCTCCATCGTCAGGTCTTCAGCCAGAACGACCTTGACGGTAAAGAGGTAGTTTTGCTGCTCAGGTGTGGGGATGGGCACGGAGGCATCGTAGGCAGCAAGATCATCGACACGCATGTCCTGATAGAGCTTGTCGAGCTGTTCGCGGGCCGCTTCGATGTTGTTGAGCTTGACGCAAGACTGCGCATAGGCCGGTCAGACCAAAATCTTGGCATACAGAGACAGGACTTACCGTGGGCGTGAAGTTGAAGAAAGCCTGAATCTTCTTCTCCCCCTGCAAGCTTGCTAATGTCGATCTAGCCTTCTCGATCCAGGCCTTCTGCTTTGCAGCCGTTTGCTCCGGTTGCATCGCTTCTTCTTGTTGCATATCATCGGCGAAGAGCTGCTCCATTTTGTTGCAGTAGTCATTGATGGACAGACTGAAGATCTACTCGGAACATCAGCACGCCTCAACGCATCGGCAAAGGATACTTTCCTTAGCTAAGCGGGTAGCGAAGTAGGCGAGCTGCTGCTCATCAGGCCAATCGAGCTCCATGATGAAGTCGCTGGCGCTGCGGAAGGAATCGAAGAGGTCGGTAACGGAGGATGAGGGTCCGCCGTCCGAAGTGGGTTCGAACTGCTCTTCATTAGTGTGACAATCTCCAAATTGGGAGAATCTTCCACATTCTCGACTGCCAATGCCTTCCGCTTGTCAGCCTTCCTCCCGGTGTATCAGCAAGACGCAGACTCACCTGATCCGCCCATTGCCTTGTCTTCGTCGATGTTTGATCTAACCATTGTCCCATCACTCCCTCGAAGCCCGGAGCGAAGGAGAAGTTAAGGGGCTCGCTACGCATGCATCAGCGTGGGGCTGAAGGCGAAGAATTTGGCTCACGGGGAGAACGCATTGCCAATTTCGATAAGCTTCTGCGCTTTCCTATACAGTGCAAAGGCCTCCTCCATCTCATGGCCAGAGTCGCTCGGTCCTGGCGCAGCCATGGTATCTTCCACATCTCGAAACCACAAAGTGAGGTGCTGCTGAAGCGCCAGGGGGACAATATCCACTTTCCTGCCAAGGGAAGTTGGTCAGCTGGTGCTAGAGCACCCCGGTGGTAACGCACCCGGCAATCGGGTCTCTGAACTTTTTGCTCAGCTTCTTCGCCTCCTTCTCGATCCAGATCGCCATGGCCATCGCAAACGGCTTGGTCTTGCTCCCCTCGAGATCGAGCCGATCGGATGCCTCTTGGATGTAAGACTGAAATGCCTGTGATCGAACTCCCTCCATGATGCTCTGTGCCGCTGCTTGAAGAGAGGGATGCCGTGTATCCCGAACATCGAGGACCAGCCAATCGGAAACAGCTTCGAAGAAATCTGGCGAGTGGTATCCGCCCTCGCCGAATTTAAGCGCCGAATCGACCGCCGTCAGAAGACAGATATTCCGCCGCATGATAGTCTGCTCGAGACCCTCGTGCTGATTGTCAGCCTTGTCGCAGTCAGGCAACCTACATCCGATTTAGCCCAGCTGGAGCCCGGCATTTCACCTTGCGCCTTCTGTACCATCGCCGATGCCTCGTGGACACATGCAGTGGGAACCAGACCCTGTTCACACCGCTCCACAATCGACTCGAGGAAGATCCATGCTCGGAAGCTCGGCGCCAGTCTCCATCTTACAGCACATTCGCCGAGCAGAGCTAAGTGGTCCTGCGAAAGCACGCCGAGCGAAACGTCCTCGTCTTCAGGAAGCGTCTTGAGGATCTCGAGATCCCAGTCCAGACACCGACTCAGCAACTCGCGGTAAGTCTCCCGCGGGTCAGGCGGGACATATGTGAATTGAACCGGTGGGGCGTCGAGCTTGAGCCCATCGATTCGGACTGCGAGACTGTCGCCGTTGGAGGACTGGACGAGGGCGGGGTTGGATTGCATGCTCAATAGCATCATCTGGGAGAGGGCGGAGACTTCGCTAGCCCGCCAAGCGGTCCACTGGGAGGGGTCAGGGAAATCGTCGGGACCATAAGGTATGGGTGAGTCGGTGTTCAAGCGTTTCAAGCATGTCTGCGCCAGTAAGTGAGATCAACTACCAAAGTTATAGCAGATAATCTCACTCACCTTCAGGTCTTCAAGCGCCGCCTGCTCTGTACAGATCCCCTGCAGTTCCCGTAACTTCTGATTCAAAGCCTCATCCGTCATCCCAAACAGCTGCCCCACGCTCTCCGTCTCTCTTCCTCGCAGACCATCCGACATCTCCCTTCTCAGGCTCCTCAAGCTCTCCCCGTCACTTCGATCCCCATGCCCCCGATCCGATGCCCTCTCCGAGCTAGCCGGTGGATCTGGCGCATTCAACCTCGTCCGATAGCTTTCCAACCGCGATGACAGCTCCGCTGAAACCGGTCCTACGGCATGGAGGGAGTCGGCCAACAGGTCGAGGAACAGTGCGATCTGCGTGTTGAGTTCCCATTTCCAAGCTCCATCCGCCAATTCTTCCTCCTTCTTCAACGCCTTGGTCGCAGTCGTCACAAAGGGCAGGATGAGGTCCTCGATCTTCCGACTCTCTCTCATCTGCCGTTGAAATGTCTTATCCGGCCACGTCGAGCTCCAGAACAATGCCGCCGCCCGCCGAAATCTCTGATCCGAGTACCTAATCCGGTTAGCTGTATACTAGAGAGGATTGATCACACACACTTTGCCTCCTGTCCCATGGCGATGCGCTGGAGCGTCCCATCCATGACTTTGAGGAGCTTCTCCGGGTACTTGGGCGAGCGAGAGGCATCTCGTCCCATGAGAGATGAGAGGTCGAAGGCGAAGAAGGAAGCGTGACCATCGTAGTAGGGTTTTCGAGATGGGGTGGTCGAAGGTGTGGAAGGGGAAGAGGCAGCGATCTGGAGCGGTGTTTCGGGTTCTCTGGGTAGGTGCGCTCGCTGGTCGATAAGGACCTGTAGGCAGCTACCGGTTATCAGTATGACTACCTCACCGGGTGAACATGTGACTCACGCCACCCGAAGAGCGTACCTAACGAGGTCAGTCGACGCTGCGGGTGGCCGAGAAGCGACTCACTCCAGACAGCTCTCGCCGGCCATGTCTCGCTTTGAAGCATGTGTTAACCAATCGAGAATCTAGTCTTATCGTCTATGCATGGTCGCCCTCGACTTTGTTGTTGTTGCTGCTCGTCATGCGTCAACGGGAATTCGGGGGTTCAAGCACCGCCGACGTGCCTAGAGGATCTCGATAGCGTGTTGAACACGTCGTGTACATTTAATCATGCTTTAATTTACTTGATTGTGCTCTAATTTTCCTAGGTGCCCCGGGATTCTAGCTATGGATGTAACTCACTCCGAAAGCTTTGAATGGGCTCCATAAGACTATCCCGGCCTCTGCATCTTCAGCCGTCTGTCATACGCTGTTCGCTGATGTAAGTTCCCAATCGTTTGGTAATCCTTGAAATTTGACATTTTCTTGTTGTGCAGGCTTCCGAATGCGCCGAAAGGCCTCGTAGACTGACGAATTGATGCTCCTGGACTGCAGACGATATTGATTGATGCCTCTCGAGGAACAAGGCGATTTGAGGCACGCGGAGAGGTTCCGCTGGAAAGTGGAGATTGTGGCATGATGGGCAATGCAGTGAGGGCAGGGGAGCGAGGTCGCGCGAGGTTAGGTGGATGCAGATACATTGCGTGAGGGCGTCATACCGCATGCAAAACAAACTTCACGGCGTGGCCGCAGTGTCTCGTGACCAAGCCGTCTTGAAAATCAACCAACCACACCTCGCAGTACATGCATACACAGCTGCCAGCAGCATCTAAGTCAGATATCGTGTGTTTCGTCATCCACTCCCCTGTCGATCCCGCTTCCCCCCCCCCCTACTTCTTCATCGCCTTCTCCGGATTCTTCTCGAACGCCTTACACCACTTTTGTCTCTCTGACAGGGTCCTGCAATGTTTGCAGCAGCAATGATAAGACCCTGATATGACAACCAGCGAATAACAACAAAACAAACATAGACGATCATTCAACGTAGACTATTGCTCAACGCTGTCAAGACATCAAGCGGTAATATGGGGCAAGGGCAATGATCCCGCGGTCAATGCTTCTCAGTCACCTCTTCCTGAGGGTACCAAGCGGTATTGCACGAAGTATGAGAGTGATCCTAATGGATGATGAGATATGAATAAAGGATGATGGTGGAAGACGAAGTTGAGTTGAGGGTGCACGGTTCGGGCGGTGTTGGGAGCGCTCCAGAACCAGGCTCCTTTTGTTTCAAGGCCTGCCGACCTGGCACGCCTTCTAGCCAGATAAGACGACTTATTTGGCAAGTTGGGATGTTCACCTTTAGCTAAACTGACGACTTCAAGCTAAACTAGTCGTCTTCAAAACTGAACTGCCCCAATAAGTAAAAAGAGGAAAGCAGGGCAGCGTACCCCATGTTGCATTCAGCTCTGCATAAAGCTTGTCTGACCACCTAGTCAACGGGACCAAGTCCAAGTCATCGATGGAATTCGTTGATTCCCTGTCCACCGTTTCTCACATGTTGTCGACCGTCATCACACCTTGTCGACCCTGCCCACCATCCCCACACCCACCGAAGTCCAAAAAACCATCTCCTCTCTCCCGTCCAAGCTTCCCGAGAAAGGCCTAGGGACGACTGACACGACCGACTATCTCCTCCAGACCCTTCTTCCGGGATGCCTACAAGCCCAGAATGGACCACGATACTTCGGGTTTGTGATTGGCGGGGTCACCGAAGCTGCTCAGCTCGCGGATATACTCGCTTCGAGCTACGATGAGAATGTCTCGGTGACTTTGCCGGGAGTGACGGCTAGTACTGCTGTGGAAGCTCGGACATTGGAGCTGGTGCTAGATTTGCTCGACATGCCGAGGGACACGTATCAAGGGCGAACGATAACCACTGGGGCTACCGCGTCAAACGTCCTTGGCCTAGGTGAGGACCCGATGTGAACATCGCTGATGACAGCCTGTGCAAGAGATCATCTCTATGCCCATTCACCCCACCTGCCGGAAGGGTACTCTTTTGCCCAATCCGGTCCTCCATCCGGACCAAACCTCCCAAGCCCGCCCATCATCCTCCTCACCCTATACCCACACTTCTCGCTCCTCAAAGCATCAGCTCTCGTCGGTATCGGCTCTGGTCCGAATGTCGTTCATACTATGCCTGCAGCACCGGATGACGAGCTCGCTTTCGATTTATCCGCCCTGAGATCTCGGTTAGCCGAAGAGCAGGCGGTCGGACGCGGTGTGATCGTCACATATGGCTTGGGAGAGGTCAATACCGGTGGGTTTGGACGGGGACTGGATGAGGTTGCGGTGATGTGCAAGGAGTATGGAGCTTGGTTACATCTTGATGGTGGTGAGAACGCGGTGGCCGACCTGGCTGGTTTTAGCTTTCGGCGGCTTTGCGGGCGTGGTACCGGAGTTGAGGGGGTTGGTGAAGGGGATGGACATGGCGGACAGCTCACACTGGACGGTGAGTGATGCTTGACGATTCCGAGCTTCGCTGATAGATTTGGGTGGGTTAGGTCATAAATGGCTGAACGTGAGTTGTTGGTCAGTACTGGAATGATCGTCCGTTGATCTAGCACAGGTCCCGTATGATTGCGGACTGTTCTTTACCCGCTCTTCCTCATCTCAGACCAGCGTCTTTGCGCCTACTTTGGCTACGGCACCAGCATACCTGGCTGCAGGCTCGTCGAGCCATCAACCCAACGGTAGGACGGAAGGAGAGGTCATTCCTGAGCTAGTGCCGGCCCCATTGTACGTCGGGATCGAAAACTCGAGGCGTTTCCGGGCTTTGCCTCTATTCGCCAATCTCATGAGTCTAGGAAAACAGGGGTATGAAGGTCAACACTCCGGATCCACCAATACTTGTCAATAGCTGATTTGTGGGCAGACATTGTACGGACAAACGTGGACTTTGCTCGACGGATCGCGCACTACCTCGACACCTCAGCTCACTACGAGCTCATCAACCGCTCCCCTGTTCTTTCTGGCGATCTTGACGAGAAGAACGTCCATCCAATCATCCCACTCAATATCGTGCTTTTCCGCGGTTCCCATATCTCCCCCTTCCCACCCAACGACCCCAGTTCAGCAGCGAATCTGACGAATGCCATCAATGACACGCGGAGGATGTACGTGACGGGTACGAAATGGCGTGGCGAGGGCGCCATACATCTGGCAGTAAGCAATTGGAGAACCGGTAGCGGTATCTTTCGAAGAGATCATGGGGGAACGGCTAAAAACAGGCGGGAGGAAGTAAGTCTCCGAGATCCTTGCGCCATGAGATGCCACTTTGAGCAGTTTTGTTTTGTCGCGTCAATTTGCCGGAAACAAAAGATGTCAACACGCGATTGTCTTTCAACCTGCCTATCGTCAATATTACATTCCGTTGCTTTCTGTGTTCTTGATTCATCGAGATTACAGCTTGGTCTCTTCGCTGTGCGTTACGATCGATCTCGAATAGACTGTTCTAGGGAATACGGCTCTATACTTCAGTCCCGAAGTGCAAGTCCGCCCTGCTCAACCCGCTGACCAGACGGTCCCTTCTTACCCCCTGTCTCCTCCGACCCCATGACCAGTATGGACACTCGACGCCGCACCCTCGCTCCCGAGGGTCCCTTAGGGAACGCTCTACCTCACTCATCCATCCCCGTTCCATCCTCAGTCATGAAGAAACCCGCAACCCGTACCCTCGGAGCTTCCCGAATGTCCATGGCGCCTTCCCACTCTCAAACATCCCTCGCACCAGCTCAAAACACGCTACGACTCTCTACGATGGGCAATGGCGGATTGGGGATGAGCCATTCGAGCTCGCAGGAGGGGTTTCAGAGACGGTCGACCATGATGCCCAATCGCGGAGATGGCGGGCAGCAGGGGATGGCCAGTGCCAGTCGGGGTGATGGCGGGACTTACGGACGGACACCTCAGACCACGAGGAGTATCCCCAGCAGGTGTGTCACTCCCCTCTGGCGTCTGACGCAATACTGATCGATGGACAGTGCGAGGCGAAGCTCGGTGTATACATCTGGTCGACAATCACTCGCCTTGAACGCCTTCTCGAGTAACGTCGCCAAAGACACCCGACCCATCCGACAATCCGCCTTCCAAGCATCATGCGTCCGAAACATCTCAGAGTACCTCCTCGTCCAACGATGTCCTATCCCTCTCGGTCCCAAGACCTTCACATCCCCTACGACCAAGGATTTCCAGTCGATCTTCCGGTTCTTGGTGCAGGAACTGGTGGATCCGGGTATGGGATGGACCAAGAAGTTCGAGGATGACGCAATCAACCTACTCAAGGATCTGCGATATCCTGCTATGGAGACGATCGGGCGGACAGGATTGGGCGCTCCGGGTGGAAGGGATTGGCCGCCGCTGTTGGCGATGTTGAATTGGATGGTCGAGCTTTGCAAGGTGTGTCACGCGATCCTCAAATGGTCTTTTGTAGCGATACTGATGGGTATCAGGCGCACGACAACTGGTTCGACCCCGAAATCGTGTCTGACCCCCTCCTCACACCGGCAAAGGACCTGCCGATTGATCACCCTAATCTCGAAGAACGGCTGCTCTGGGATTTCTCCTCAAAGACGTATAAGCAATGGTTTGATGGCGGGGCTGAGGAGTTTCCAGAGGCGGAACAGGAGCTGGAGGAGGTGTATGGTGAGGCATCGAGCCTGACCAGTAAATGAGACGGAGCCTGATGTACCGTCAGATCAAATGGCTCAGGTCTCGTTTGATGACTGCGAGAAGCTCGAGACGGAGATTCAGAAGCGGAATGTCGAGCTGCAACAGCTACAAGCGCAGGAGGTCAGTACTATGGGCTACGGATGAAGCAAGTCTGACGATGCTCGTAGCCTCCCCTCAAAAAGCTCGAGGACGAATACGTCCAGCTCATGTCGGACAAGACGAAATTCATCGCGTTCATTGAGCTGCATAAGCAGAAAGCCGAGAAGATTAAGGTCGGGAATGGACGGGCAAGGGCAGCGATCACTGATCACGGTGGGTCCTGTTGCCTTTCGAATTCTGAGCATCGCTGATACGCAGCAGAGACTCAACTCGAGGCGATACACCGAGAGTTGGCTCAAACCGAAGAAGCGGTGGCTGCGCAGAACCTCTCGCCAGACGAAGTCCAGCGGATGAATCACGAGCGGGAGACGCTTACACGGAACCTCGATGAGCTGCGAACCAAGACAGCCGAGGCGAGCCAGATGGCTTACGACAACGAGATGCAGGTGACGAAATCGATGGACCGATTCGAGCAGTATCTCCAGGACTACACAGCTCTCGGACACCAAATAGGCGTGATCCAACCATTGTCAGAAGGCCTGATCCTCGGCCCTGGAAATGTCGACTATACCATCGAGCTGGATCTGGGTCTCGAGGACCTGAATGAGGTGCAAGCAGCGGGCAGGAAGATGCGCTCCGTGATCTGGCCGGCACTCCAGGCGTACGGCGAGGGATTCCGAAAACAGCAGCTCGAGCTGGCGAATAGCACGATCGCCCTGGACGACAAGTATGATCGGTTAGGGCAGAAGGTGGAGAGGCAGAAGGATGAAGTGGGGAATCTGGAGATGCGGTTGAAGTTTGTGCACGAGCAGGCTGAGGACGCGAAGAATGTAAGTGGACTCTTGCAGTTTCCCAGGTTCAGTCGTTGACGGTCTACAGCAACTGCACGCCGAGACGGCCGAGGCGAACCGGACTGTAGCGAAGCTAGAGACGGAGGTCACAGCGATGTCCACGGCGAGTCAACAGGGCGTCTTGACTCAGCAATCACAGCTAGAGAGTACAAAGATTGTGTAGGTCTACTGATCCATCATCATTATCATCAAGAGCGGTCATTGACATGTGCTTTAGACTGAAGGAGCTGCGACATAAGACTGCTCTCCTGCAGGACGCAGTCGTCGCCCAGCTCAGTGCACAGATCGACGTGGTCATAAAGGCGAAGGAGCACGCTGCGAACAGCTTGAAAGGGGTGCGGACGTTCGCGGAGGCGCAATAACAATATCGGGCAGTATCTGGACTCTGGGTGCATCTTATGGTGGCTTTGATTTCGCTCTACATTGATGTATATAGCTTCATGGTAGCCTCCGTTATTATTTACACCAGAGCCATTTCAACTGAAGCGTTAACTATATTTAGCGTGGCTGGTTTGATTTTCAGGGTCCAGTGACGTGTATTGACTTTGGCTATCAAGACACGCACTACTCGCAGTCTGTCTAATTCGTTGATCTTCCTTCCAACCCTTGTCTCAAATCGTCAATCCCCTCGTCCGCCCGATCGAGAGCCTGAGATGAGACCACAGGACGTGAAACTGTCCCGCAGAAGAAGATGAGACGGCGACCGCAGAGTACACTCCAGCTTCCCAACTTCCCGAGCGTCGAATCGCGTGTTTCCGAGTCAACAGAGATCTGGGCGAGGGATCTGAGGAGTCTGTTCGAGCATGCCAAGGAGAGGTTCGGGGATGTTAGCTGGGAGAGTGAGGAGGTCGAGGATGCGGATCGGATATGGGGACATAAAGGTGGGTTCCAGTGTGGAATCAAGCTGATGGGCAGCCGTCATCTACGCTCGAGCCCCTAGTGAGTGATTCAAGGTGTCGAGTCAATTCTACTAAAGAAAGCAGAGGCATTCAAGGATCGATACTTCATCTCCAGACCTTTCTCGCGGTCTCCGACTTCGCTGCAATCGCAATCGCCACACCTCTTACCCCCTCTCTTCCCTTCTCGAGGTTCATCGCCGCCATCCTCCTTTAACAGGCCGAGTCCATTCACAGGCACAGGAAGCAGCCTGTCAGTCCAATCAATCACTAGCGATGGGACGATCAGGGCGAAGGAGGATGGAGTCCTACGCCTGACTCACGGAGACACGCCCGAGATGTTCCAGGCGCAGTTGGAGTGAGTTGCATGCCTCCAACAGAGCTAATGGCAGGTGGCTTTACACGGGCGAAGGATTCGGTGACGTTGTCGAATGGATCAGTGCGGAGGATGATTACGGTCTCGGAGGGAGCTTACGTGACTCGCTTGGACGGCGAGGCAACATGGCGGAACGGCGAGATCGACTCGGTCAAGATCTCACCTACATGTGGAGAAGCAAGCTGTACTGCGATGTACGGATACACCTCGCCTCCCAAGTCGCTTCAGATGCAGCTTCGGAAGACTCCGACAACTCGACCGATTCACTTTCCTCCACCGCCACCGCCATCTTCCCTTCCCATCGATTTATCCTCGCTTCCCGATCCCCTTACTTCGCTTCAGTCCTCCTCAATCCCTCTTCCTTCCGACCCTCTGCAAACGCAGATATCCACCTCCCCACACCACCGTTCACACCTGCCGCACTCCACTTCTGCCTTGGATTCATTTGTGCGGGCCACCTCGACTTCTCGAACCGATCATTCGACCTTCTTACGGCGTTCCAGATCCATCGGGCTGCAGCGTACCTTCAGCTTGACACGCTCATTCAGGAGATCGAGGCGCGGATCGTGCATGATTTCTGCCACGGCCTAGATTTTAGCAAGTGCCATTGTCGACGATGTCCGTCGAGAGCGGCGAGGGTGTGGCGATTTTCCAGTGCCAGCGATGTTGGTGCTGTGGTGCTGGAGCAGAGGGCTAGGAGCTACCTTATTCGAGGGTGGGGCGAGAGCTGGGGACGAGAGGTCGGCTCGGCAGAAAGAGTGGACCTGGATGCATTGGTGAAGGACGTATTATCGACCATCACGCCTACGACTGTCGTCTCGGCTTTCCGGTCCATCGAGACGATCCGGTCTAGGATCGAGGTTGGCCTGCGTGCTAGGAGGAGTCACGATGCTGCATCTTGGGTGGACGGGCTGGAGGATATGCTGGACGCGATAGAGGCGCATACACGAGGTCTGCTCATAGGCGATTTTGCCAACGTCGCGGAGGGCGGGGAGCTGTGGAATCTGTTGTCTGGCATTGGCTTTGCCGGAAATCTGCTTGAGAAAGTGGTCAGGGAGATCATCGATGGTGTAGGGACCCTTCAGGGATGCATCGAAGGGCCACGTATCTATCAGGTGAGCCAAGATCTCCGTTAGAGCTGACGACAGGCACTCGTCTCCGCCCTTCTTCTCAAAGTCGATCCGGAGACCCTACAAACAGTACTCCCACCACGATCACGTAGCCGCCAGCAGATTGAACAGGCCAAGGGCGGTGTACTAGGGCATATTCGTCGGCGATGGATGCAGATCCGAGACGCTGGCGGTTTCGACGGGTTGGAGAATTGGTCACTAAAGGAGATCAGCGATAGTGAGTACCCTTCCTGAGAGATAGACTGACCTGGCAGAGATAGAATTGCCGATCGAGGATCTCGTCTCAGGACCGACAAATACCCGTCACCGCTTTGCAGTCACCCCCAAGGCAATTTCCCGATTGTCCTCGGCATCAGTCTCGACGACAGCAAGCGATACCACCAGTATACGCAACGCAGTACCAGCTCCTAACCGCGCGTCCACCTCTCAAGCTGGTCCCTCCACGCCAGCTGAATCTAGCGGCCTCAAGCGCCTCCGTCTTTCGAGCTCCGCTTCGACCAGCTCCATGGCCAGCTCGCGCTCAGTCCCCGTTCCTCGCCCCATGCCGCGGTCGACTCTTGGTCCTCGGGCGCGCAGTCCGACCGCCGCAAAGGCGAGCACTACCGTTGCTATAGGTCGACCTCGTCCTTCAAGTCCAAGCCCCTCCACGAGGACGATTCCGAGGTCGATGAGCGGACCGCCTAGACAGCTCGTCACCCGACCATCGCCCAAGCAGGGTATGCCTGAAAGTCCGTCTGCCAAGTCAGTCCGGACGACAGGCACTGCCAAGGCGATGGAAGCTGTCTCGAAGTCGGTCGTGAAGCCAATGACTCCGGTAGCAAGGCCCGAGGCCGCGTCATCCCGATTCACCGCTCAGCCTAGCTCAGAAGCCGGACCGTCTCGATCCCGGACAACCTCTACGTCTACGACAGCATCGGTCAGGAGTAAAGCGATCTCAACAGTCAGCAAGGCACCTTCCACCTTGAGCAAAGTATCAACTGCGAGCAAGGCGCCCGTCAATATGAATACCCCTCGTACTGTCGCGAAGCCAGTTGTCAAGCCCGCAGCATCCACCCGTCCTCGAACCTCCTCGGTATCGACTACTGCTTCACTTCGAAGCAGACCGCCCACCATAACCGGCAATCCAGTAGCTTCGACGAAGACGGCAAACAACCCTAGACCATCACAATTACCCTCACCTACCGGACAATCCTATACCCTCAAGTCTTTCAAGCTATCTTCCCCAGTCAAGCCCGTCCGCCCCGTATCCCCAAAACCACTTTTCTCCGCCACAGCCGCACGTCTCCGTACCGCCTCAACCGCTTCCAATGCCAGCAAGACCTCCGTTCGCACCCGAATTCCACCCTCTTCGATGACCAAGCCAATCGTCAAACCCTCAGTCCGCTCGCCTTCCAGCTCGACCGACGAGCCTCCGGAAGCCCGCACACCCTGGTCTTCACAGATCATCGATCCGATCATCCGGCGAGAAGGTTCCGATGGATCGGATCTCGGGATACCATCGTCGCCTACGAAACTGCCTCCGCCAGTCAGCATGCCTCGTCAAATCCGCAAATCAAGTAGCTCGAGCTCGCGGAGCACGGCATCTGCCCTGCGCTCGCATCCTGCTTCGGCGTTTGATCCGCCGAAACGCCTGCTTGAGATGCCATCACCGATCCAGCTTGCCATTACGGATGGCTCGAAGCCGTATTCAGGTGCTGGCCTGGCTTTACACGTAGGAATCCCATGTATCGTGTCGTTGGCGAAGAAGAGGGCGAGGTTCAAAGCTCAGGTCAAATATATTGGTCACTTGCGCGGTGTGAGTCACTCTATCTCTCAAAACTGTTTTGGGCTAATGGGTTCAGTCTCGTGGACCATGGATAGGCGTTGAGGTTGAAGACCTGGCGCGTTTTGGCGTGGACACGCTCCCTTCTGGTTCAAAGGAAGGAGTTCACTACTTCCATCTCAGCCCATCCGAAGACCTCCACGATCTCGACGCCAAGGCTGCTCGTCAGAGGCGCCTCGACGTCATCCGCGAGGGCATGCCGAAGAGATCTGCCAAGCTCTTCGGTCTCGGACTTGGTCTGGGTCGACCCCAAGAACCGCGGGTCCCGAAGCGGAGTATCAGTCCGTCCATGCAAGACTGGGGAGGGATCGAGCGGCCTCGCGCGCTGTTCGTCAGACCGAGCGAGGTGGTCTTCATCTTGGGTGCGGAGTGACGCGTTCCGAACTGGACGAAGCACTGGGCGATCTGAGTATATCCTGCATAGTCCATAATCTAACGAGTGATGAAATGCCACGCACGCGCTTGCAGTCGCCCTCCCTCGACTTTGGCGCTTGTTTCAGGTATTGAGAACGGCGCGACAGAGCAATCCTCGCCGTAGAGGTGGGTGGAGAGCGCGATTCGGTCGTTCGCGAATACCTCGAGAAGGCTAGTATCGAAGAACAAACGAAGGTGGAGTGGTTCGAGACCAGCAGTCGTGCGGAAGAGGGTATGTTTACCGTGCATGGGCTCGGTGATAATATCGCGTATTTGAGTCGAGGAGGCACGAGTTACGATAATGCGTTCGTCTCCCGGTCGGAAGGTGATTCTCGCCTCGCCTAATGTCCCGCATATCAGCTGGATCAAGGGATAGCCAGAGATGGAGAGACCGTGCGGGAAGAGGAGGACTAAGCCCGACTTGGATATACCCCTCGACAATTACAATCATCTTCGCCTCCCAAGCCTCCACTCGCCTCCATCTTGCTCTCTGACAGATCCACCTGGGTCCCTCTACACCGCGCAATCTTCAGAGCGGGTCTGATCCCTAATGTCCGGACCAGACTCATCTCCCCAGACCGAATTACTTCGCACCCCGGTGATTCAGCCAGCGAGGTATTGAGTGTCCCCTCGACGTCGCCCCCTGGACTGCCAGAACAGTTCTCGAGGTAACGAGATCGCGCCTGCCCATCCCTGTTCCGCTCGCAACGAAGGACTTAGATCGTCGGCGGGGCACCCATCCTTCGTCCCTCTGCACTTTTTCTTGTGCAGGAGATGGTGGACACCCACATGAGCCGTCTCCCCGAGTGATCCACGAACGTCCGCGCGGCATATAGGTCTCCCCAAGCGAGCACGCCCTCCAGCTCAGTCTCCATCTCCGGGCACTTTCCCTTTCCCTTGACAGTCCAAGGACCCGAGAACGTATAATTGCCATCTGGCCGGTTTCCTTCCCCCCTCGACAATCTCAGTCCCGGGTGACTGTCCTTCCCATCCCCCTCCGAAGACACGGCTACCACGTCCCGCCCGTCCACCTCGAAGAAACCCGCGCATTCCCAGGGGACAGGAGGGTGGAGAGTCGAGGCCAAGGGGAGAGGTAGGAGTCTCGCCAGCCTGTCACCTGTGCGACTGAATCAGGGAGGAGCTCGAGCGAGACAGGAAGGGCAAGTACGTTTGGAGGTGGTTGGACGAGGAGGGGATGGGTAGTCGACTTGATCCAGGTCGTTCCCCCGTCCGAGGAGGTGGCTGTCGTGAGCAGTTCCTGGCCACTCGTGTACCCAGCGTCTCGGGTTTTCGCTTTGATCTACCTTTAGCTCGCGTCAATGCGGGTCGGACATCCAACTGAACATGCGACAACCCAATTGACCGTCTGACGATTGAGGTTGGGCAAGACGTTCCCCTGGACCCACTTAGCCTTTGCAGGTCTCGGTAGGAGCGAGGGACATCTGATCGAGCGCGATAGGCATCAGATCACATTGCGCTGCAGGGGGAATAGCAGCAGGCGGCGGAGATTGTTAGAAGAGATGATAGCTTCCTATGGGATCTTGGAAGGGCTGAGACCGTTAGCACCAGACTTCCCGTAGCAGAGGAGCAGAGGAGAATGAGGAGCAGGGGAGACATACCCCGCAGGGGTCATTCATCCATCCTCGTGGTGGGGTTAGGTCATTTTTGGGTCTCATCGAGGAGGTCTTCGGTGCGGTGTCAGAGCTCATCAGCAGATTTTCAGGAGGCCGGTGTCAGCTTGTGGAACGGGGAGGGGGAAATCGGGCTGCTCGTTGCATGTGGAGAGATCCGGCGAGACCCGGCGTGAGTTCGGCGTCTTGAGGCTAGCGGAGGCGCAGCGCAATGACTTGACCGCCTCTGGACGGTACTGAGACTACATGAATGGAGAAAAGTGGGAGGGCACAGTGAAGCAGCAATGTCTGGCGGGAACTGTTGAACCTCGTTATTGACCTCGTGGAACGGTTAGGATGGATTGTGCAGCCGAGCGACCGTTCGTCCGCCTGCCCGTACCGCACTGCCTCTTTCCGTATAAACGAAGAACCTCTCTGGTGAAGCAGGTCGACCCATGCATGAGAGCGATCCTGCCTCCATCACACACCGCCCTCCATCCTCCTCAACGCCCAGACTCCACCTCACTCCAGAGAAGTATGGTCGAAATCACAAGTTGAGCTTCGTACGACGCCAATGTCGGCGCTTGGCGTTGTACTGCGCAAAAGTCAGCTACGTTCAAGGCATCGCACTACACTACGCGCGGCGACCACGAGAGCGTTGAACGGTAGTGGATCGCCCAAGGAAGATATAGCTGGACAGAGGAATGTCAACCAACCTGGATATTCGCTAATCGCCCCTATCAGCGTGAATCCCGATCAGAGTATGGGCAGAACAACTCACTATCAGTCTTCAGCCGGAACCACTGTGGGATCGGTCGGTTCTGCCGCGCCTTCTTGGCGAGCTTCTGTTTGATGATGAAGCGTTTTTGCGAAGGCTACAGGGGATCAGGTATCAGCTGAGTCCCACGGCTGAACAGTCTTCGAGGTGAGCAAGGAAAACGAGGGGATGCGGGCGGGTAAACGGAGGGGATTGACGAGACGGATAGGCAGGAAGGGAGAGGAAGCTCCGCTTCTACCAATACCTCGCACCTAGCTCATGGCTCTCTGGTCCACCACGATCGTCCCCCCGGGGAGCACCTTCGAGCAATGAGAGTATCCGTGCCCGTAGAGCGTGTGCAGCGTCTGCAGCTGACCCTGACTCCTCGCCTGCAGCTGACCCTGACTCCTCGCCAAGCTCGACCTCGACCAGTCGTATCGCTAGACGGACATCCGTCCCCCGGGAGTATTGGCATCCCGCCAAAAGTCCGCTCGAGAACCCGTCACGCGAGGACAGACACACGTCGGGAGGAGTAGCAGGCAGTGAGGGGAGACACTCACCATGATGAAGACTCGCCTCGATGGATGAAGATGACCAGGGAGCTCTCAATCCAATCTCAGAAAGCTGAACGGAATTTCGGCGGCCTAACAAATCACCGAGATTTGACCGATGTGGCACCATGAGTCTCTTGCAGGAAGGGTAGACGGAATATCTCGATTTCACATACATATTATGTACAAAAATTATCCCTGGTTAGTGTCCCTCCGTTATCCTACAAAGGGTGGCTATTCCCGCTCTCGTTCGGACTGCCCGACTCGATCTGCGCCCGGACCTCGTATGGTAGCCTTGTAGCAGCTTCCAAAGCTGCCCTCACCTCGCCTAGATACATCAGCTCAATGACCTTAATACGTTGACGGGGGAGGCGAACCCGCCATGACCTCGATACCCGCCCACATGACGCCGTACGCCTCGAGACCGGCTAGGATGACCTTGACGTTCGTGAGGAGCATTTCGACCTCGTCGGCGCGTTCGTCGGAGCGGTCGCCGAAAGTGTTCTCGGCTTGGACGGCGAGAGCCAGGAGGAGGAAAGCGTAGGCTCCGTTGACCAGACCGCACGCGCAGAATGGTAACCATTTTGGTCTGAGTGGGATGAGCTTTACGAACGAGACTAAACGGGACGACTTACGGTCCATTGGCCATCGCGATGGAAGCGCTACGATGCAGGACCTCGAGCCGCACGATGGTGTGTGCTGCGGTAGCACACCGTGCGAGCGAGATGCCGGGTGGGAAAATGACCAGGTCGTCGGAGCTGGGCGATGGAGAGGTCGGCTTGTCGTTGGTATCTACACCCCAGGCTTTGTGTGGCTTGACCGAGCTCGACGAGATGACGGATGGTCGCCGCGAGGATGGCGAATCAGTGGGTGCAATCCACGCACTGATCGTCGGGTAATGCATGGGTGACAATTCGTTTGAGGTCCAAAGAGACGCCGCGCCGTCGGCATGGGTGAACCATGGCGCAGGGAGATTTTCGGGGTAGGTATCTGGCTGCCACATGTCTCCGATGAAGTCGAGGTTCCCAAGGTCGGCCTCGTCATCGTATTCATCACCGTTGCCCTGTCCGTTGCCGGGTCCTTTCATGTCCACCTCGCGGTCATAGCCCTTCTCCGCTGACGACTCTCGGTACACGGGTACTTTGCCATCCGCCAGAGCTTGCGGTACGGCGACAGAGTCGAGCATCGGCATCGAAGCTGAGAAATCTTTCGATTGAGGGAGACCACAGATCTTCTTGCTGAACAGGGATACTTCCGGGAAGGCCTGCTGTCGATGGATGTGGATGTGAAGGGTAGCCAGGCCGAGTCGCGTAGAGGTCTGCTGATTGCGAACCACTTCTTCCTCCCCTCCCGGGACGAACTCGATGATCGAAGTCGCTTCCGCCTGCTTCATCGATTCCTGGATCTGACGATCGACATCCACCACCTGCTGTCTCATCTCCGCCTTCGCCTCTGCACTCATCGCACGCGGTCGTGGTCCCCAGGCATTGGCGAGTCCGGCGAGCTCGGAATAGTACACCGCATTGACGATGCCGAAAACACGCACGCATTGACGATTCGTCTTCACCCAGTTGGGCCAGGAGTTGTCGTCGAGCGAGCATACCGGGAAAAGCACGTGAATGCGCGAATCGTCGGGGCCGATGACGGGTGAGGTTCCGGAGACGAAGGCGGAGACGAGTTGCGCGACATAGACCGTCCACCAAGTTCGCCTCGCCATATCCATCCTCCAGTCCTCGCCCTCCATCGCCCTTTCTCCTGGAGAGTACTTGTCCATCTCGTGTACGCCCAGCTCCATCGCGACCTGTATCGCTTGACCGGACCGAGCGCGACTCCTTGCAAGGTTCCCCGAATTCGCCCATTCCCAAAGACTAAGGATGCAAAGGGCCTGTACCGTTTCGAGTGAAGGGTTCTCCAGGGTCGCCTCGATAAGATCCATGGTCTGTTTACCGAGAACTGCGGACATGGCGGTGCGGAGACGTTTTGAGGTGGGCGACTTGGGATTGGGGTCTTGTGAATGGGGAACGAGGACGAGGATGGTCCGTACGGCGAGGAGAAGAGGTGATTCGGGAAGCAGGGTGGAAAGGACCGCATCGAAGTTTTGGCGGGTCGGGAGCATAGCTAGGAAAGGATGGACCTCGTCGTAGTAGCATCGCAAGCTGCGCTCCGTATCAGCACGAAGCTGACGAATGAGACGTACATTTCATTGCGACACGCGAATTGGCGGACGACGTTGGTCATGTCATCTGACGTTTCCGAAGCTCCCGGACTGATGGTATTGCTGTAGTCCGGTAACCCCAGCAACCCATCCAGCCGCTTCAGAAACTCCTGCAACGCGGACGGAGCCACTACTACTCTTATCAGCATCACCCAGCCGAGTCGAAAAACGAGACACACCTTCCCGCTTCTTCCTCGCCCCACCGCGACGAGACTTGACATACACGCACTCCAACTGCTTCTTCTCGCACTGGAGCAATCCCGCAATCAGCTCGACCCACCGAGAAAGGTGAAGACCGGCCACCTGTCCACACTTTGGTAATCCAGCATCACATTTCGCCTTCTTGTTCCTACAGCTCAGACAAGCGTTCTTGACCGGCCCTTCTTTGGACCACTTGGCGACCTTGGCCCTTCCGACTCCCTCATCCGTATCAGGGGATACTGAGCCACCCGACGTGGATGAGAAATGGTTGGATGTATACGCGTTATCCGAGTAGGGGTGGAAGGCCGCCATACCGCAATGCTGGCTTTTACAGGTTGGGAAGATTCAAGAGGAGGGAAGTTGGAAGTGGATTCAACAGCGAGCGTCGGATCAGTCCATGCGGAAATTACCACTTGCAGCCACGCCACGATCCTTATCCGGCGGCTCGCAAGTTAAAGCCTAATCAAGCCAGATTTAGGCCTGCCGAGCCCACGTCGACTTGGCATTGGAGTAGCGCAGTAGCCAGGCGCGACCGCATTTCTAAACCTAATCTCTGCTTGCGAAACGGTCTGTTCAGATTGGCATGCATCATTCATCCTCATGACGGCCTGCCATCTTTCCGCGCCCACTCCTCCCCGACATCTGCCTTACCAGGCTCCAATGGAGCTGCGAGTCTCGGATTGTCGCGAGCCCCGGACACCTCTTTCCGCTCGTTTGATTTCTTAGATCTGCGCTGACTTGCGCGCCACCGTACAAGTGCTTGCGATTCCGACAGCTCAAGCAGACCCTCGAGGCGGCTATGTGTTTCATTGATGATGTGGAGGTATTCGGCAGGGTCGAATGCCGAGTGAAGCGAAAGCTCTGGCAGACGACGTCGACGGGGCTTGATCCCGGCAAATGGAGGTGCTGGAAGTTCGATCGCCGGCACATCCTCACCCGAATCCGATGGCTCTGAGGCGCCGTGCTCCCTTCCGAAGAGAACCACTTTCTCCTGCCTCAACCGCCTCACCATGTCCCTCAACGTGGCTCTCACGGCGCGGAAGCGGTAGATATTCCCGCGCCCTTGTCTTTTTCGCAGCATCCACCACAACAGGTCGGCAGGCCAGAAAGAGGCATGAACTCGAGGCCGTCTGAGATCGGTGTACCATTCGCTTAGCTCAGAGCGGCCTTGATCAGTGCGAATCCGGGTTTGCAGGGCGGTGACCGAAGCTTTTCCCGCTGAAGCAGGCGCTTCCTCAACGTCGAGATGGTCTTCTTCGACCTCATCCGTCTCTTCGTCCTCATCCGTCTGAAAGGAAGGCGATGTCTCCTTCTCCAGCAGGGTCAATCCTGAGTCGGAATCGACAATGGCGTCTACTGGTGAATGTGCTGTGACTCGCTGGCGAGCGAGCACATGGGAGATCCACTGACCCTGCGCTTGCACCGAGGCTTTGTGCAATGACCGGACGACATACATGGCGACGTCTACATCCGCGCGATGGACCGCATGTCGGAGCATCGTTTGGTACATGAGATTAGTCACAAGCACCGGGTCATGGCTTGCAGAGGGGATGATTTGCCGAATGCTTTTGCCCTGGGAAGACAATGATGGAGTTTTGACGTATGTCAAGGGAGTAGAGTTGTAATCGGCCGCGATGTCAAATGGTGTGGGACCAGAAGGGAAGAAATCGTCATAGGTCCGTTTTGGTCTGGTCGAAGAAGTTGCGGTTTCCGGAGCCGGATGAGCGACCATGTCGACGTCTACTTGCCGGACCAACCGCAATGCGCCCCAATCCAGTCCTCGGAAGCTGCTCAGGATGTTCTTGGGCACCTGGGCCATTTGACTCCTCAACGAAGCTGGCGCATCATTTCCCACCTCCTCGACTGCCGGTACATCTGCCTCTTCTTGCTGTGGACTAGAAAACGTTTCAAAGGCTGAAACCATACGCCACAGCTCCCCCTTCCGTCCAAGATAGCCTAGCAAGGTATTTACTGATTCGTAGTTGAAGTAGGCGGATGGCTTGTCTCCGATGATGAGGGTCGTCATGTCGAGCTTGTACATCTTCTCGAAAATCTCCTCAAGAAGGCGATCAAATACCTCGGCCATCCCCTCCTCGATCGTCAAAGACTGTAGGAGACCGAGACAGACCGAGATCAGGCGAGTAGTGATGGCGTCGAAGTCGATGCGCTCATGTTGGTAATCGCGGAGAATTGCAGAGAGCGCTTCTTTGCAATCCTCTCCTGGTTCGGCCGTCCACTGACCCTTTGGTCGAGGGATGGATGCCAAGTCACGGAGTTGTTTAGACAGCGCAGTCAGCCGATGTTTTAGCATCGTCTGCGGTTTGCCAAACCCGGGCCGTCGCTCGACTTCCTGAACGATCTGCTCGACCTGTCGCACAGCGCCAACCTTGGCTAGCATTTTCATAGCGTAATCGAATGCCCTCCACTCAACCATGTCGTCCGAACCTTCTGCCAGCCGCATGTGAGAAATAAGTCTTGACAGGCGAAAGTCCCACTGCTCCGCGGTGACGGCGTGCTTCGTGACCCTGTTCGCCCTATGTGTCTCGATGGGAAGGAAAGCGGCGGCTTGGGGACTGACGATAGCGAAAAGGACCCTTCGCAAGGTGGACCGGGGAAGCGAGCGTACCGCATCGATGTTGATCTGGCTGTAGATTTTCCATACCTGCCGAGCATGCGTTGCAGTCCTATGCTGGAACGGTTGTTTGAGTAGCTCGTCGAGAGCGGCTATTAGATCGTCCTGGTTCACGGCTCTCAAGGAGCGCCTTGGTAGGCTCCACACCTGTTTAGGGGATGGCTGGACTGAGGTTCCAGACTGTGCCTTGGACGCGGTGTAAGGTGGAGGTGGTGTCTGAGCGGGTCGCCGGGATGGCCCGGGCTCGTCATCGTGATGCGTCGGAAGTGAGGTGAAGAGGGGTCGCTGAGCTGAGATCCTAGGAGATTATCAGCGGGTATCAGGATACCTGGATCAGGGCTTACGAGGGCATGCACCATGTTTGTTGAACTGCAAGACTTCGCAGTGATACGGTCCTGAGCATGCCACGGCCTCGACGCCTGTATGTCGCTGGAAGCGGGGCCCTGGGAAAGTGACTTCGCGGTGTGGAATGAGCTAGGCGAGATTAGCTGGGGTTGGTTGGCGGTCTGTAGGGTCGCCCGAGGAAGGAAGGACGGCACCGAACGACTTCTCCGTGACCGACTGATAGGTGTATAAGTGGTTGAGCAAGCCGAAGGCTCACATTCAGCCTGCAGATTCTCAAAAACCTCCAAGCCGAAAGCAACGGTTCGCCGATGATATACCACGTAATATTATCGGGATCTACAGTATCACCGCTCTCGCCTTGTTTTCGCTGCGCCTCAACTGACTCGCCTTCGTGTCGCTTGACCCCCGTGTGTAGAATTAAGATAAGCTGGACGAGCGCAAATGAACCTCGAAACGAGACTGAGTTTGCGATTCCTGACGGTAATCCAGCGATGCCAGCGATGAGGGCGGTCTCCACTTTGACGAAACTTGTGACAGATTGCCCTCCTTTGCCGTCTTGTGTGCTCACGGCTACACCATACCGATGCTGATATTCCCAAGGAGCTGTATTTGTCAAGACTCATGGCAATAGTGCAGGATAACGAAGTTTCGTGCCGAAGATACAGCTAGAACAAGACTTCAAATCGCCTAATACATCCCTTCGTGGCCAATCATCATGCCCGTCCTAGGCCCACTTACCCCGAAGACTCCAAGCACTCTCCTCGCCAACCTAGTCCTGTCCCCAACACTCCCATCTACCATCATGACGTCCATCCCAGCCTTCGCCTTCTCCCCACCCACCCCTACTCCTGCGCACCCCCCTCCACAAGCGATCCAGATCCACCGTAATCTAGCCCCGAACGAAGCGCGTCAACTGACCCTTCTCCTCACCCAACACCTCTTTCCAGTCCGCCACTCGCCCAAGGGTCTCATGCAAGAATCGATCGCTTTGGCTGAACGGCTCCATGAGGCTGGATTACGCTGGGATCATCATAGACGGGTCATGGGGATGCACCTGAGAGGTATATGGGAGGAGGGTCAGAGACTCGGATCGGGGAGGGTCATGGGTTGTCATGGCCCGATGGAGTGAGTTGTCTCCGGGTGTCCTGAATGGTCGAACGACTGACGAGACGCAGTCTATATGTGCAAGGGTCGTTTCTCACCATCGCAGAGGAACCGCATCCGCTTGATACGATGTCCGTCTCACTCATCCAGCGCCTTTGAATCAGCTGATAGGCTCGATCCAGGCCGATCCCAATAGAGGTCCACCATGCATCGTTCGCGGCTCTCCCCAAACTCACTCTTCAAGCAGGACTGGCCAACGCTATGCCAGGCGCCTCGACTTTCTGCGACGACCCACCCCTAGCCACAGCTTCACCGACTACAGACCGTGGCTCGAAGATCCAGAAGAGGGACAAGATCAAAAAGAGGCTCGATCTCCGAATCCGCACCGACTCGTAAGTCCGATCTGCCCTACAGCTCCGCCTATCTGATATAAGACCAGGACCTTACAGTCGAGGTCCAGACTTATCCGTACGCCATGGACAGCGGCGGGCGGGTTCGGGGTCGGTAAGTGGCCGAGATTCAGACTGAAGGTGGGGAGGTCGAAGCTCAGACGGGATGTCAAGGTGGGAGGCGAGGTTCAGACGGCCCGGAAGGTTAGCTTCGGGGGCTGGGAGGTACGCTGAGGTGTGATACATCCCTGCGGGTGCCACCTGACTGATAGCTATGTGATGAGTGCTGTCGCTCGGCATAATCGCCAAATAGACTGCCGTGCATCAGGCATGTTACAAGCTTCTTCACGGTAACAAGTATAAATCGGATGTCCGAATCGTTAGGACCCGCATCGTCGACCTATGGCGCCGGCCCAAGCCATTTTCGTATGACCGTCCTCGGCGCAACCTCGTACCCCAAATACTCATAGAACGCAACCACCTTCGTATTCATCTCCCTTACCAGCAACTGAGCTTTCACCACGCCTCGTTGTCATTAGCCACTCCTCGGCGGCTGAGACCATCTGTCGACCGATCCCGCTACCTCGTGATTCCGGTGTGGAGGCGACGTAGTATAGCCAGCCCCGGTGACCATCATGGCCCACCATGACCGTACCGATGATCTTGCCGACCTCGTCCTCGGCGATCAGGACGTCGGAGCTGGGCTTGGCTCGCGTGAAATGGAAGTCCGCGAAGGGTCGCTATAGCTCGCTACGAGGTCACATTCGCGCCATAAAGAGACGACGTCGGCTTGGTCCTTCGGTAGGGCACCTCTGATACTCGGTGCCATGACGTTCGCGGCTGAATTGGAGAATCTGCATGTTGCATGGCGACACGGCGGATTCGAGTCAGAATCTTGTAAAAAGCCAGCCGCGTACCCTGCCTGAAATATACCTTCATTATTTCCCAATCATCCCACCAGCTTGACCACTCGCGCGTTTCCTCAGACACCTATCCTATTACTTGTATCATCATCGACCATGGCAGTCCAGCCCGTCCCAGCCGACCTGTCGTCAGAGCTTGATCAGGCCAACGACACGGTGAGAACAGAACCTGCAAAGGCTGAGGAGCTGTACCAGAGTATCTTGAGCCGGAAAGCGGGTCAGCGCCTTCTCTCTCACTTATGGAATCATCATTGACCTTATGAGGCGTCAGTCGACGAGGATAGTCTGCGGGATCAGGAGAGTGCGGCGGTCAAGCTTGGGGCTCTCTATCGGGATCACAAGTAGGCTGCATTCCCCGCGGAAATCGGTGAATAATTGCTGATCGAGGCGATAGCAAAGCGCAGGAACTCGCTCAGCTGGTGACCGATTCTCGGACGTTCATGTCACAGATCGCGAAGGCCAAGACGGCCAAGCTCAGTCAGTCCATCACCGCCAAGCAGATTTGGTGATTATTCGTATGATATGGTTATGGACTGACGATACCCTTTGTTAGTTCGAACACTGATCGATTACTTCCCCTCTTCCTCTCGAGATCTGCAAATGCAGGTGACGAATGATAACATCAAATGGGCACGAGACGAGAAACGGGTGTTTTTGAGACAGAGCTTGGAGATCAAGCTTGTTGGACTGTGCGTTGCTTATTACTGCAGGACAGATATTGCCTTCGATCCAGCCGATGACTGACTTGAACTGGCAGGCAAATAGACTCGGAGCAGTACCGAATAGCTCTGACCGCCACTGAGACACTATTGAAAGAGCTCAAGCAGCTGGACGATAAAATCATCCTCACGGAGGTCTACTTGCTGGAGTCTCGAGCCGCACATGCCATTCAGAATCTTCCTCGCGCAAAGGTATGTTATCGTGGTTGCTGGTCTGTCATATCGGCTGAGTTAGTGATCTAGGCCGCCTTGACCTCCGCACGAACGACTGCCAACTCAGTCTACTGCCCACCTCTCCTCCAGGCTCAGCTCGACCTCCAAGCCGGCGCTCTCAATGCGGATGACAAAGACTACAAAACGGCCTATTCCTACTTCTTCGAGGCGTTCGAAGGGCTCACACAGGCGGATGACAAGGATCCACGGGCGCTGAAAGCCTTGAAATACATGTTGCTCTGCAAGATCATGATGGGTTTGGTATGTCAAACCGGCTTGCATGGCGGTACGACGCATTGACGATGGCAGCCCGATGACGTGCCTCCTTTGCTTCTGCTGAAAAGTGCGGCACCGCATGCTGGACCGGATCTGGATGCTATGCGCGCGACGGGTACGGCGCTAAAAGAGCGAAGTCTGGAGATGTTCAAGGCGACATTAAAGGATTATCAACCACGTAAGTCCGCCACAGTACATCCCATCGACCAGTGCGTCATCGCTGACAAGCCATGACACGCAGAGCTCCAACAAGACCCCCTTATCCGATCCCATCTTTCCGTCCTGTACGACACACTTTTGGAACAGAACCTCGTCCGAGTGATCGAGCCATACTCTTCGGTCGAACTCTCATGGATTGCACAGGAAGTCGGACAGAGTCTCCAGGTCGTCGAGGAGAAGTGCGCGATTGTCTACTCCCGTCACAGTGGAAAGCTGATCGGGATGATAGGTTGAGCCAGATGATCTTGGATCAAGTGTTCCACGGGGTATTGAATGAGAGTGTTGGGACTTTGGAGGTATACGATGAGCCGACGGAAGATGTGAGTGATGATATGAGTTATCGAGGACGGAAGCTGATGGGAGTAGCCGATGTACAATAACGCGCTGGATACGTTGAAACAGATGGGGGAGGTGGTGAAGAGCTTGTATGACAAGGTGGGTTCCCACAAGCCTCGATTCTGAACTCGACGCTGACAGGTCATAGGCGACATTGTTTTCATGAGAACCAAATTTACAGTTGAAGAAAACAGTACCATGCATATTATCACATCCACTTGATCGACACCAGACTTTTTCGTTGCCTCTTGGATTCAACCTTGATCCAGCGGGTCTGAAGATGCGGCACTGATGGCATAACAGGATCATATACAAGACCCGTGCAATGCGGATATGAATGATGCGGAGTTTCTTCCGCGATGCAAGATATCAAAACACATCCGCTCCCTAGCAGAATCACTCCACCTCCATCATGATGAATGTCCTCGGTCTCCTACGATACAAAAGTAGCCAGCCGCCTCACAAGCGGGACGTTCAGCCAAGCCGGGACATCTGCACATACCATCATCAGCCCTAAGTTTGATATTGGTCAGAGTCTTCGCTCACAAGTCTCCAATCCGGCAATCTCTCGAGGTGGAGGAAGCTGATACGGCCCCACCTCATCCGTCTCTGGCGTCAACAATAGGTGATCCGACTTATCATCCGGTCGGACCCGCCCAGACACTGCCTTCAGGATCTCGGCTGATATAGGAGCCTCGTAGTCCGCGTTGTGGTATTGGCTAATGAGTTTCTGGATCTGGGAGGGGGAGAGGATCCAACAGACGTCAAAGAGGATCTCGATGTCGCCCATGGTAGCCTTCTTGAGCTGGAGCAACTTGGTCGCTTGCATGAGGTGCTCGAGCTGGAGGAGACCTTCAGGCATGTCGTGGGATTTGCACCATTCTGAAAGACAGATCAGCTTCGGCAGATACTCCTTGTGCAAGCAACGTACCTTCGATTCGGGTGATATTATACTGAATCTGCATCGCTGCGAGCCCGACCAATTAGCGATCGGCACATCGGAAGGAAGGACCGATCCACGTACCCCGCTTCCAAGAACAGAAGTTCCTCCGCATGATCAAGTCATTAAACGCAATCTGTCCAATGAGCTTGAGCAATTCCGTCACGACCTGCTGCATCACGCTCTCCTCCATGTAATAGCTCTTGAGGCACTTCCAGACCTTGTTGAGCAGGTTGAGGATATCGTCCATGCTGGCAGCAGGTTGTGTCTGGCCTTGCATGCCTTGCAGCATCCGGGAGAACATCCGTCCCGATCCGTCAGAGGTGATGAAGCCGGGCAGAGATTGGGATTCGATGAGTGCCGGGATCACCATCTTATTCAGACGTTTCTTGACCTCCAACATCCAGGTGTGGTAGATGTTGTATTCGAGCGAATCGAGATCGTGCTTCACGATGCCGACAAGCCGCTCGTACGCCTCCCAATCGAGCTCGCGACCACCAGCCTCGTCATTACCGGGCGCGATGCCTTGTTGGGCATCCGATTCTGCGACGCAAATGAAGGAGAGGATCTCCTGCACATTCGAGAGCCAGAAAATACCAGGTATGATGACATCTTCACCTTTGAAAGTCTGGCAAATCAGCACAAGGAGGAGTCGGTCTACTCACGATGACGTAGTTCTGGATTTCTTGCATGACGTTCGCCAGAAACCGCTCGGATTCCGGTATCATGCCTAGCTTCCACATTTCATTTGATACGAGGCTGATGAGATGAGCGGGGAAGATGACCTCTTTGGCGAGAGGTGGGTTATGCAAGCTGGCGGCGGGTATCTTGAGATTCTGAATCAAGCCTTTGAGAACGTCTTCGTCCAGGCCCTCGTCATCCTCAAGCAGCCTCACGATCTCGTCCGGCGAATTGTCGCTGACGGTCGGTAAACCATTCGAATCTCGTGGCCGGAGCGGGCCGTTCTGAGGATACATAACGGACACTGCACGTGGATTCGCTTGTCCCTTCTTCAGCGCTAGAATCTCGTCTGACGAAAGGTTGCGAGCGTGTGTGAGTGCGCCGGTCCCGGTCGTCGAGTGCCGCCGTACTCGTCGCCGTGACGTGCTAGGACCTCGGGTATCCGGTCCACCGTTCTCGAACGTCCGTAGACCATTAGCAGTCGGAGATGTAGGCGGTTCTCGCTGGTGCTTTGTGAGAGCATGGAGCGCATTTGATCGACTGATCTGCTCTTTCAAGGTGGAGAGCTCAGATCGCAGACCAGCCGTGATCGACGCGTCCTCGGTTGTCCGTGCGACAGCCGAGTCGATAGTGTATTGCTTGTCCTCCAAGTCCTGTGCAGCATGCTGAAGCTCTTCTGTGAGCCTCGCCACCTCCCTCTCTTGGAGCGCAACCCTCGTCGCCGCCTCTTGCATCTTCCGATCGGTCTCTGCCTTGGCCGCCATGATTTCCTCGAAGCGTGACGCCGGGACCGTAGGTTTCGCGAGTTCCGCCTCCATTCCCTTCGCCCGGGAATGCACCTCCTCATGCTTCCCGTGCCATGCGGAAACTTGCTGTTCGAGCGATCGGACACGCGAAGCGAGCTCCTTGTTGTCCGCAGTTCGCCTCTGGAGCGTCTGAGTAAGCTCGACAACCTTATTCTCAAGCTGATACGAGATCTCCTTGAACTTGGATGCGGATTTCGCCTCCGTTCGAAGACCACGCAGCTCGCGGACGGCGAGCTTCCGACGCCACTGAGATTGTAAAATGATGACTTGACGAAGCTGAGCTTTGGATCTTCGACGAGCGACACTGAGCGGTATAAGCATGAATTCCAAGCAGCGATGAACTACGAACAGGCCGCGGAATAGACATTGCAGCTGCAAGATAGCTGACATCGTCCTCTCCATCAGAGCGCGTCGTCGCGCTTGGTGCCCTCGGATCACTGTAATCCGATCAGCAATTTTGCGAAACCCTTTACATCCCACTCACGAGCTTGGATCTTGATGACAGACGTCCTGAGATCACGGTATATCTTCCGAGCTAACCATCCCCTGGCGACTCTCTGTATCCGGACCGCGGCCGTCTCCCTCCGAAGCTCCTCGACGTAGCGTCTTGCCAAGATCCCCTTCCACCAAGCCTGGATCCGTATCGTTGATTTCCGCAAATCTTGGTATTGCTTATAAGCGATACGTCGGCGGACATTCTTCTGGACGAGGGTGACGAGCTCGTTGAGGCGCCGGGTGCGGAGGGATTCGAGGTAGGCTAGCATGCCGGCGCGGAAGAATATCTTGGTGAGACCGATTTGATACTTATCTTCCTCGTTGATTGTCTTTGACAAGATAAGCGAGCAGAGGGTCCTGACGTCTGTGTTGGCGTTCCACTGTTTTGAGCTGACTAATACGTAGTATCTGCCGGTCAGCAAAGTTCATCAAGACTTAGCTCACCTCTCAGCGAACTCGGCAAATGTCCATCGACTCGGATACCCAGCACAACTGATGCGGATGGTTTCTAGCACACCACAAGCCCGTAATTGCGAAAGAACCTGCTGCGGCTCCAGCAGCCATGCTTTCTTCGCGTCATTAGGCTTGATGCACCGGATGTAATGGACATTCGTGTTATTGATGGTATCCATAAGATTGATGAGCGAGTGCTTGAAGATCGATCCAAGGGTTGGCTTCCTAACTGCTGCGCCTGGACGCTTAACTCCTGCGAGGTCGTCTCCGTTGGGTTTAGCCGTGTTCGCAGCCGCCAGAGCCGCATCTAGAACCTCGCGCAGAAACTCGTTCGACGATCCCTGGAGTAAGGCCAATTGCTCATCGGGGACGGTATCCCGGTTCTTCTCTATGAAGCCGTCGACATCATATGTGACATCAAGGGCGTAGTGCGCGATGGTGAAAGCGTTCTGGTTGAAACGGGGCCTCTTGAAGATATCTTTATGCTCCGGCTTAGTAAGCTGTTGGTGAAGCTTACTGGCGAAGGAAGCATCGGCGCCGGCGGGAAGTCTCGATTCCTCGTCTAGAAGGGTAAGAATCCCCATCTTTCCCTCGATAACGTCGATGCAAGCTTGATTGTCGGCGAAGTCGATGAATTTCCAATTGATCTGCTCGCGAACATACTCTTCTTGCTCAAGCTGCAGAAGTCAGATCTCTAGCTAGACAAGAGCTGTTTCTTTGCGTACCTTGAAGACATGTGCATTGAACTTGAATGTCATCAGCCATGGGATAAATTATCCACAAGTATAGCTCACCTCCTGCTGTAGCTTTTCATTTGCCCAATTGATACAGAATTGCTCAAACGAGTTCTGGACAGAACACATCAACATCACATTCCGCTTTACGATGCCTAGTCTCACCTTCTTGAAGTGCTCGAAGCCGTACTTCACATCCTGTCAGCCTTCTCGAGACGATGACTCGAAACAACTAACGATATCCAGCACACCGATGAATTTTGTGGCCTTCTGTGCTCCCAGTCCGCCCTCGCCGCCCAAGCTTTCATTGACGACGCCGACCAGCCACTACATCTTGATAAGCCACAATCTTCACCGTTTATCCGAAAAGCGCACATCAAACAAGCACGAGTATACGAATTTCGCCACCGAGTCCCGGACGACCGAAGCCTGGGCAGAACCGAGACTCGTGACGATCTTCTCGCTCCTCGTTATCAGCTGCTTCTTGATCGTCCACCTCTTGAACTCTGCTGCTGGCAATCCGAGCAGATTCGTCGCCAACGCCAACGCCGAATCATCATCCGCAAGTACCGCATCCGTACGGGCCTGCGTGATTTTGATGTTGCCGAGGTGCAAAAGAGCAGCGAGCAGCTTGAAGACATGCCATTGTCGTTCCACGCTGATACCAACCGTACTGAGGGCCGTCTGAGTATCGCGGAACTCTTTGGCATCATCCACTCCAGGGATCGGGGTGGAAGATGGACCGCCACCAGCAAGATAGGCGAAAGCTCCTGGATCGGAAGAGAGCGAGAGATCTTTCCGCTCTTTCGAGGGGGCACCAGCGAGAAGCTGGTAGAAGATGTGGTAGTTCCGCTCGGACTCGGGTTGGTAGACTAGTCGGGAACGCTCGAGGAGATAGGTTCGTATTCGAGCGCCAACAATCTCGTGCGAGTTATCAAATAGGATCTATAGGCATATCAATATACGCGATCGGAGTTGCGCCAGAGACGGACCTCGATGTACTTCCCGAACCGAGACGAGTTGTCGTTTCTGGTCGTCTTGGCATTCCCGAATGCCTCCATGATGGGATTGCTCGCCAAGATCTGCCTCTCTGTCTCGCTCATCCCTTCTTCCTCACAGCCACCATTGGCGCTGCCATCTGCTATGCGTCGACGACTGGATGAGGAGCCACTCTTGGCGGGGTCATCTACCGAGGCAAAGTACCGAAGAATGAATTTGGCTGAAACCGTCTTGCCAGCACCACTGCGGCGGATGAGCTGATGTGGATCGGCAGATACCGGACGCACCTCTCTCCGCTGACAACTATAGTCTGATCACCCGCACCAGTCTGATCAGTCCACCCTGTTCCTGCTCCTCGCCGCATGCAGTCCAGGGCCTCCTCGGCAATGGCAAACAGGTGTGGCTCGAGATCGCCCTTTTTTCGTCCGGAGTATGCCTGGATGATCTCGGGGCCATCTGTGGACAGTCAGCGCTGTCAGCAGAAGAGGAGTTGAAGACTGACAGATTGACAATGGGCTGAAGGGATTGAGCGCGACCTGCATGTTCTGTTAGCTACCAGCTTCGGTCCGCCAATGCGCACACACCAACACGATCCCGGAGTATGTGTATGGCAGATGTAAAGCATATCTCGTCGCAATGGCATGTAGTACTAACCGAATCGTCAGCTCAGATCCACGTATGCGCTTGTCCGACAAACCACTCGGCTCATTCAGATTGCTGAGACTCGCCAAATCCTCTGAGCTCTCCAATAACGGCGGGTTTCGCAACGGCGGCACAGCATCCTGCCCAGGCGGCGGTGTTGCCGGCTGAACATTGTTGGCCGCCCCGTCTGAAGCCGCACTCAACACCGCCAAGGGGAACTTCAGCGTCTTGGGAGCTCCCTCGTCCCCATCGCATGTCACGGCGAGTATTACTTCCGAGCTGGGCGAGGCATCGGTAGGATGGGTGAGGGAGGAGACCGTACCGGCGGACCAGCCTGTTACAGGGTCAGGTAACCATATTCGAGTCCCTTTGGCGTATGCTGACGCCATGACCTTGGCAGGATATAGGCAGAGCAGAGGGCGTGGGAAGAAAGCGGGATGTGGTTCACAGCCAGGAGCAGGCTAGATGGGAGATATTTAAACCCTGCGAGATTGACAGGCGATCGAAGTCGGTGTCAATCCATGCGAGGGTGAAGAGATGGCCGAGGAAGGTGGGAGTATTAGGGTCGACGTAACGCCTTGGGGATTAAGGATGGGGACCAAAATCGCAAGATACTAGCTGATTTCAAATGAAATGTAGAACGAGGTCGCCTCTCTAGTTTGACGACGAACGCAGGATCCTACCGGTGTTTTATTCCCACAAACCTGAAACGAGCCGAGCGCGACCAAGCATCAGACGCGCCCGAGACACGTCATCAGGGATTTGCTTCCGACTGCCCCCAAGACACTACCGGTGGAGGCCTGTCGTCGTCTGAAAGTGACGGGTCTTGACGATGGTGTTCCCTCCGGATACTTACGGACCCACGGAGCTCAGATTGTCAAGTACGCGCCACCAGGCGTCTTGCTTCCCTCAAGATGCCCCCCTTGCAGTTCCAGCCGCTATGCTCACAGCCCACCCCCTCTTTTTGGTCCGCCGTGAACTCCCTCAAGCTCGACAGGCAAGGTTTAGACGATTCTCAGCTCCCTGTTCATGGCTGGATAGACGAAGGGAAAGAGATCATCGTCCGAGATGCGTCAGCAGGAAAGGGTGATGCTCGGAAGTTCATTGGCGTTGACGGGAGTGTATGCGTCGGAGCAGGCGCTTTTGGCGGGGAAGCAGAAGTGTGAGTGAGTTGCTCTCGGGATCCGTAAGGACTAAGCTGACAACCCCTTCAGACCACCCACGGATAGCATACCTCTTAGCGGCTCTTTTAAGAACTTCAATACTATCGAAGAGTTCCGTGACACCGAAGGGAAAAAACAGCTGTTCAACGAAGTCGTTGACTCCGTCAGTCCCTTTGACCAGACATACGATATACACCCCTCACGCAGCGCCTGTACAGATCCTTGGGTCCTTCTCCACCGACTCGCCGGACTTGAATCCTTTCCTCCTGGTCACCTTTGCTGACCTGAAGAAATACGTCTACCATTATTGGTTCGCTTTCCCCGCGCTGGTAGCGAAACCAGGCTGGGAGATCTCGGAGGACGGCGCGCAGGCTGCCGAGGAGGATGTGAGGCACTCCAAAGAAGATGAGGACTGTCTAGCTGACTGAAGCTAGGATGTTGCCGAGATCCGAGAGCTGGAGCTTTCGCTTGTGGCTGACTCTACTGGCGGCGAGACATCCGACAACGCGAACAGGCCATCAAGACCGCACGCTTTTCTCGTAAAGGGTGCATTGGGACAACGGACGATCGCCCCTCTGTCCGCCGCAAGAGACTTCTTCACCGGTGTCCCAGAATCCGAAGTGAGCCAACCGCGCGAAGGCCCGATTCCAACTGACCATTCCCAGCGGACAGTAGCATTCCATGACCCATCTTCCCTCCCTGATAATCCTGGCTGGGTGCTGCGAAACATCCTGTACTACCTACATCACGCCCACTCCATCTCGTCGATCAACGTCATCTGTCTTCGGTCTGGCTCCGCCAGCCGGAAAGGATTTGTAAGCGTCCCTGCGACCCAGGAAGCGGAAACAGGGGAGAGACCGCAGACAGTCGGATGGGAGCGAAATAAGGCGGGAAAGCTGGGGAGCCGAGTGGCCGATCTGGGACCCATGATGGATCCGGCAAGGTGAAATCGCAATCTTGCATGCTTCACATGCTTCACGATACTGATTATTGCTTAGACTAGCTGATCAGGCGGTCGACCTAAACCTCAAGCTCATGCGATGGCGGATCCTACCGTCATTACAACTGGAAAAGATCGCTGCGACCCGGTGCCTTCTACTTGGGGCGGGGACATTGGGATGTTTTGTGGCTAGAGCGCTCATGGTTGGTCATGGTAAATCTTTCTGAGGCTGAGGCTGACGGCACAGGGCTGGGGTATCCGAAATATCACTTTCGTCGATTCGGCTCGAGTCTCGTATTCGAATCCAGTCCGACAGCCCCTCTTCGATTTTGAGGACTGTTTGAACGGTGGGAAACCAAAAGCCCAAACCGCTGCCGAGCGACTGAAGAAAATCTTCCCTGGTGTCGTGAGCGCAATCTGGCGATAGTGAAACATCCATCTGACGAGCTTTAGAATGCCACCGCGCACGACTTTACCATCCCCATGCCTGGACATCCGATCTCGTCCGCATCAGTAGCCTCTACCCAATCTGATGTCCATCGCCTCGAAGAGCTCATCAAATCCCACGATGCGGTCTTCCTGCTCATGGACTCCCGCGAATCGCGCTGGCTGCCTACGGTCATCGGAGCAAGTGAAGGGAAGATCGTAATCAATGCCGCGCTCGGCTTCGACTCGTACCTGATCATGCGCCATGGTGCTCGACCGGATGAGGAGTCGAAGGGTGGCAGGAGATTGGGCTGCTATTATTGCAACGACATTGTCGCTCCCACCGACGTGAGTCTCCCGCCACCTCTTCGGTACAGGACTGACGGTACTTCAGTCGTTATCGGATAGAACGCTGGATCAGATGTGCACTGTGACGAGACCGGGCATCGCCCCCATTGCCTCTGCTACAGCTGTCGAGCTCCTCGTCTCCCTTGTCCAGCATCCTTTAGGGTACTTCCGTTGACTGTGTCCCATGTGCTACTGACCAATCGTCAGGATACACGCACCGGCCGAAACAGCGAACGACGATCGACCGGAAAACAGCGGATCCCCGCTCGGTGCCGTGCCTCATCAATTAAGAGGCCAGCTCAGTGCGTGGCGGACGATGCTCATCGAGGGCGCTGCGTACGATAAATGTACAGGGTGCAGCAAGATCGTGAGTCCCTCTCGCCTCAAAATTTCGCATACGGACTTCGCTCAGGTGGTCGATGCCTATCGGAATGAGGGCTTTCCGATGCTCCTCCGAGCATTCAACGAGTCTGACTACCTGGAGAAGCTGACAGGATTGGACGAGCTGCACAAGGAGAGCGAGGCGATAATGGAGGATGTGGATTGGGAGGAGGGGAGTGAGGGGAGCTTCTAGGTGACTGCGAGACGGACAATACCGACATGTACATACCCTCTAAGCACCTTACATTCCAAGGGCAAGATGATCAGGCACGGCGCGACTTTCAGGCTTGGTGGCAATGTTGAGGCTGAAGCTGGAAGAAATTTCGAGGTGAATTCTATCGAAGGGGGGATGATGCTCGAGGTGGAGTAAAGTGAGAGCTTCTCGGACAGTCGTGTGATCATATCGCCTGTCACAAGATACAAACTTCCTTATCGGGCACGCATTCTTCTGACGAGCTACCCTGCACGCAGGGAGATCCGTTGAGACCGTTGATCCAGCCAGAAAGACGCCTCCCGTGAGCGACCAAGGTGGAGAGGCATCGAATCAGCGTTGACTTCCTGCCTCAATCGGCATCGTTTCTTGCCCCGATCAGATGCCTTATCTCGTCAAGAAAGAGGTATGATGGTGAATGCCTAAGCGCCCTTATGAGCGAGGGATCGAATCCAAATAGCGAGGGCGAAGGAGGGTCAGAGATACCGTCGAAACGGACGACCATGGATATTGTTGAAGTCGCACCGTACGTCCGGATATCTATAAAATCAGCGTTTCTGTCGAGAGCATCGCTCTCGTCATTGAAGGATATTTAGGTCATAAGATGCTAACTTGCTGGTACGGTACCGATGAACGCGACGGCAGTTACATCCAAATGGTTTTGGTCATCGGGCTCGTACCATGTCACATGCGAGATCCTGCCAAGACCGCCACATGAAGCAAGCTCATCGTGATCTCGAGCCTCCACGACAGACGGCACAGGAAGCCAAGAACGGCAATGCCGGTCAAGCCGAAGGCAAGCGCAGGATGCAAGGTGATTCCGGTGAGTGAGGGTTGAAGGGACATTATCTGGCCCCTGACTATCAGTGTGGACTCTGCATTGAGGATCTAGGTCCTCACTTTCAAGACAAGGACACCGGCGCGGACATGACTGCTTGTGAGACGAGATTGTGGAGTGGGCGTCGGTAGAAGGTCGACGAATTGAGGCGCACTGAGCTCGTCTTGAGGTGATGGGAGCGCTAGTACAGGTCGAACAGGCGACTGGCTCACTCGCCATGGGTCCTTCATGATATAGTCAGCCTTCCGGCACGGGTACTGGTCTTTTGAAGCGCACGTCAGATCGGTCTGAAGGAGCAGATGGTGAACGCCGCAACGCTTTGGCGACTCCATTGAGCGGTCTCGTCAAGGTCGTGAACATTCCGCCGCCGTTTGTACTTGTCAACGCCTCGTCTGGTCTCTGAAGAGATCTTGAATGTCAGTAAGGCTGTTTGCTCGCGAATGAAGGGGCTCTTACCACTCCTCGCAAGCCGATCTTGACTTTCTCTGCAGCTGGGCGGGCGTCGGGATTGACGTCGACTAGCCTCGACAAAAGCACCAGGAGATCACGGGGGATGTGCCGACGTTCACAAGATTTCACCAGATCAGCTGTCGGGATGAAGCTGTCTCAGACACATCAGCAGGGCAAGGAAGATGGAGAGAACTATGAACGAACCCAGGATAAGCGATGATCTCCGCTTGTAACGCTGCGAAATCCTCGGCATCTTGGTAAGGGAGTTGCAGAAAGAGCAGTTTGTGCAGGATCATGCCTGTCTTCTTTCAGCTTGAATCATGCGGGACGATGCTTGAACAGACCAAGTGACCACATGTCAGCATGACTATCGGATGGTCGCCATTGCCCGCTGAGGTCGGTAATGAGAGTCTCCGGAGCCTGTACCGATGAGACTTTAGTCCGGATAGGGGGGGAGTGGGCAGGGCGGACCATATATTCCATAGTTCCGGTATGGCCCGTGCGCTCCCTCTTTCCGCGTAGCATTTCCTCGGAAGTACCAAAGTCCGAGATCATAGCTTTGGGTCTTATTTTCAGCTCCATCGATCTTGTTCTCTTACATTAGCTTCCCCTCTTCCCAGTGGAGCAGGACATTCGAGCACTTCAAGTCGAGGTGCAAGATCGAATTTGCGTGCTATTCCCATCAGCAATCCTACCAGTACTGCACTCACTAGGAAGGCCAGTCCCTTCACAACATCCCCGAAGAGCTGCACCACCTCGTCCAGTCCAAGATACATCACCGCCCTCGTCTCCTCTCTCTGCTTGCCAATGCCAAATCCACTAAGACGACGTTTCTTGAACGCCTTGATCCGCTCAGCTTTGGGAAGTTGACCGAGGCTCTGTCCATCACCTATGCTGCCAGTTGAGAGGTCTGGTCTGGAGATTTGCGTGGAATGTGATCGGGCGAGGAGGAAGGTGTCGAGGTTACCGGCGGTAGCGTACATCATGAGAACGTGAAGGGCTGTGATGGGAGGACCGAAACTGAACTATACGGTTAGGCAGGCTTTGAGCAAGAGGAGAGAGAAGGACGAACGAACCTGGAGAAGCGGGCAATGTCGATCCAGGAATGATGATACGGTATGATATGCGGATGTCGCAGAGCTTCAAGCAGTCGCACTTCCCGTAGCATACGAACTAGGTACGATTTGCTTGTCCCAACAGCTATCTTTTTCACCGCATATGTCCCTGAACCCTATCAGCTCAGGAGCAAGCATTCCGACTCACCAAGAACACTCCCTCCGATAATGTGAGTGGCGAGGTACACGCTTCCTTCCGCTCCCATCCCTAACCGACATTCTTCTCGGAAGTACCGCTCGTAATACCCCTTTGCTGGCACCTCCTCCAAGCCATCATCTTCCGGCATCGGAGTGGGTATCCTCATCCTCGGACCGGGTGATGGTGGTCGCGAGCCCTCATGAGCTTGTTCGAGGATCTGGAAATACCCTCTCTGACCCATGGCGAGCGCTTCCGCTGCGGCGAGGGGAACATCGGGAAGGGGTTGAGAGCAGTATGGACATATCGGACGGGAGATGGTCTCGGTGGGAGTGTCGGAGCGGTAGGGAAGGAGGAGTGGGCGTCTGATGGAGGGTCCGGGGTCGAGCGGATGGGGTTGAACGGAGAGGGCATGCGATGGAGGGTGGTAGAGGATGAGCTGATTGGAGGTCTGCCTGGGTCGAGTCAGCTGAAGAACGTATCAATCCAAGAGGAGTACCCAATTGGCGTCCAGATGATCGCTGTATTGTTGAGCTCATCCATCTT
>JAABUW010000359.1_pt1 | contig 92700 bp, 157 predicted proteins | sample 5560081 | NCBI WGS metagenome assembly JAABUW01 (sample SAMN10711882, study PRJNA513363) | rock metagenome | isolation source: Antarctica rocks | place: Antarctica: Victoria Land, Knobhead sud
CAGTTGTTACCCCCCCCCCCCCCCCCCCCCCCCCCCCCCGAAACTGCAGCGCCACTCACCACGCGGTTGCAGGATATGAGGGCGGCGCAGATGCCGCGATGCACCCCTCGGCAGGCGTTGGTGACGAGGCCGCCGAACACTTCCGCCAGAACCTGGACAGCGAGCCAACCAAATTTGGTAGCTGATGGTGGCAAGGAACACTACAATCTGGAGTCGGCCGGGCATGTTTCGCGAGCGTGCTGGGCGAATTGGGCGAATTGGAGCCAGGAATGTTGAGTTCTCTTTTTTGAATTTAAATGCGCAAGACCAACGAGAGACCAGCCTGCACCTGCGTGGCAATGCGGCCCAGGCGATGGTGTTCCGTGTTGATGTCTCTGATTGACCACACTGCGATGATGTTCGTGCTGCGCTCCGCTTCCTTTGTGTCCCACACCAGGTCAACAAACCCAGTGCAGCGCAGGTCCTGCGGCAGCGATAACTTATTTAGTAAACAAGCCATTCAGACACCACGAGCGCTCACGTCATTGCCGGGTCAAGGCATCGGGCAGAAAGCACGGATATGCTCGCGCGACGGCAGGACAGACAGGATGCGCGCATGTGCGACACGAGAAGCTGTTCGTGCGCCGATGTGCTGTGCGGTACTCTGCGTCAGCAAATGCACGAGGCTCTTGATGCTTGCAGAAGGACTCTAGGCATCTGCTGCAGGTGATGCAGGTGTGCAGGGGACCGCGCACCGATAACCGCTCATAGAATCTCAGCCGGCCCGGCCACTGTGCCCGCGCTGTTGCAATCTCCAGCTGGAGGCTTTCCCCGTCCGAGGGGTGCGGCAGCAGGGACCTGTCGCTGCAGGAGGTGTCAGGCCCGGCCACGAGACTGCACGCCGCCGCCATCGAGCTGAAAACTGCTGCCGCGCCGGCCGCTGTGTGCGCGGCCACGCCGCTGGCGAGAAAGGCCTTGCCGAACAGCCACAGCTGCAGTAGCAGCAGCGGGCCGCCGGGCCACTTGAAGCTCAGGCTCGGATCTGAAGGCACGGGCCGCCTCCAGTCTCCGCTGTGCACGCTTGCAGTTGTGCGCACGCCTGGCAGTGCCGCCTGAATGCGCTTGATGCTGGGATTGCGTTTGGCCTCGGCCAGAGCGTGCAGGGCTCGCTTGGCTGCGGTGCTCTGCTGGGTTCCTGGCGGCCCGAGGTTGGACTTTTTGGCCGCCTTGATGGCGATCTGCCTCTCGAGGTATGTCGCAGTCCTGTTCTTTGTGCGCATGCTGAGAGGCAGATGCCAATCAAATTGCGGTGCAGCAAGTGCCTGGTTGATCCTCAAGTGATGTTGGCGAGTTTGGGGGCGCTGTAGAAGGCAGAATCGTTGCTGGCTTCCAGGCTGCGATTTCCGGAACCCAAGTGTTTCGGAGTCTGATCATTCCCTCGCAGTCAATTTGTATGACCGAGCCTCAAGCACATGGAAAACCGCCTGATATTGTGCTGTCAATTTGGCGTTTGGAGACCTCGAACCTGATGGACTGCCACACCACACCCCCTCGCCTGCACCTGCACCTGCAATTGATGCGGTGACTGCTGCCGCAGGTCTACGTGCTGCACATGTGTTTTCTCAATCACCCTGCCACCCGTGCAGAGGGTCGTGTGCTGCCGAGCCTCAGCGACCCCAGCCTCAGCCGCTGCCTGCCGCTGGTGTGTGGCCTGCCGCCCACGCTGCCGGCGCGCCGGCTGGCGTCGCCGCCGCGCCAGCCACCGCTCGGACTCCAGCCCATGGTGAAGACGCAGGCGCTGATCGGCGGAGCATTCTGCCACTGTGATGCCGCGGCGGCGGCGCTCGGCGACGGCCGCTGCTGCTGTTGCTGCTGTCGCCACGGCTGCTGGGCGCCGCTGCCGCCTGGCTGCAGCGGTGACCGCACCAAGCCGCCGCTCGGCTGTCCAGCAGCCGTCCTTGCATGCCGGTGCTGTCGCGGCAAGAATGGCGGAGGCGACGAGGTTGCCGCCAGGTGCAGCCGCATGCCTGCGTGCATAGCAAACAGGCCCTTCTATAGCTGGTCTGACAGGCAGAACGCGGTCATGCCACTCTTCTGGACTGGATGCATACCTGATGCATGCCTGACGCACAGCAAATCACGCATGCATCGTGTGCTCGAGCGCGCGAGGTTGTCAAGGCATGCCTCCAGCACTCCGTGAACTAAGTGCGGTGCGCCAAATGTTTGTCAAGAGCGGCAGATGGTCAAGCAAATGCACTGAGCCGCACCGTATGGCAGCCGCCCTGTAGATGCCGCGGCGGCGATCAGCGCAGCCCTGGCCGCATCCGCCACCGTTTGCGGCGTGCGCGGCTCCGCAGCATCGGCTGCGTCTGGAGGCGCAGCCGCCAGAAAGTCTGCCGACTGGACGACGCTCTCCGCCGGCGGTGAGTGCCGCTCGTCCGGCTGCTGAGCGAAGTCAGCCGGCTGCTCTGCTGCCTGTGCTGTGATTTCCCGCTCCCGCTCCTGCAGCTGCGCTGGGAACAGCTGCGCTATCGTCGCCTCCAGCCGCCTGCAGATGCCTGCAACCCAGCACAATGGCAGGGGTCACACTCCATCAGGCTGTGTCTGTGCGTGTGGCATGGTGCCGCAGGTCAGGATGCCACACCCTGCAGGCATGTCGGACATGGGAAGCCGTCTCTATCTCACCTGGCACGCGACGGCCGAGTCTGCGGCGGCACAGCGGGCAGCGCGGCTTCGACTCCGTTTTCACGCACGTCAAAAAACATCCCGAGCAAAAGTCATGTCCACAGCTTGCTGCGTGCACACCAGGCGCATTGGTCAGTTCCAGCCGTGCCTAAAATGAGGCACGAACAAGCTCCGCAAGCATGTATCGCGTGGAACAGCTGGGAATGCCTGCACACTCCTTGCGCAAGGGCACGTGCAACTCGTGAGGGGTCGGAGGCAGTCGACTTGTCCAGCGCATGCAGCATGCGCATACCAACGCAGTGCCATTGCTGATTATATGACGTAACGAACAGACTCACCTACGACGGGGCGGAACAGGAGGTTCAGACAGATTGCACACTCGAACTCGGATGCACTTGGCTGGCCCACGGGCAGCGCCATGGCCACCAGACCTCCAGCAGAACGACGGCAAGCAGTCGTTCGGATGCAAATGAGCTGTAATTCGCCGGAAATATGACGCACTCGTCCAGCCAGGTGTTCGTGATCCTTGGACACCTCGTCAGGGCACGTGATTCGCTCCCTTTCGGAGGAAGGCGCGCCCGAGTGAAGCCTTGCCTTTGCGCTGCATCTAGCGTCACATAGCTCTTAATATCGGTCCGATCAAGTTGCAAGAAAGAGACGGCATCGCTATTGGCCTGCGCGCGAAGTTGCTTCAGCTTTCGGACGCAGACTTTTTTTGCGAAAATGGCCTTGCGCTGTGTTGTGTAAGAGTAACAACTCTCCATTGTTGATATGGAGCAGCGATGGTTGCTGTTGTTGTTATTGGTGCTCGACGCCAACTCTTGCAAAGACTCACCCCCGGTGGTCATCCCCGTTGCATTCTCCGGGTTGGTACTGCGATAAACCAGATACGCAGCAAGCATAGCGTTGAAGCTTGAATGAACGATGTGAAGACTTGGACAGCAGGCAGCTGGACCAGTCAGACAGGGGCATGGAGGTGATAGTCGAAGACACTGATGGCGAAGCGGTGGCGGAAGGCCCAGGGACTGACCTTGAAGCCTCTCAGCCTGGCGCACAAGCTGAACCACTTCTAGAATACAATGATAGAAGCGATGAGGACACTGGAGCTGAGGATGATGAGCGTGGTGATGCAGCGTCGGCGCAGTCCCGTGGTTTTTCAGGCGATGCGGGAACATTGGAGAGCCTTGCGGAGGTGGCCTGCTGCAGCATTCCATCTTCAGACGGAGTGACACCGTCAGACACCACCCGATCTTCAAGCGAAGCAGTCGACAGCTTGGCAGATGATGAAGGCGCCACCAGCTCTGCGCCTGGCCTTTGTCAGCCGGATGCTGCAGCGAGCGCCAACGCAGCAGAGCTGGCGGCTACCTCGTCAGCACATGGCGTTGTCGAGGCGGCAGTCAACATCCCATCAGACGAAGCTCTGACAGCGGCTTTGCAGGATGCGGCAGTAATGCCAACAGCGCAGCTTCGAATGCCGCTTGAAGCCGGGCCATCTGCGGCGCATGCCGCAGCAGCACACCCTGTTCAGCAGCCAGGCAGCGCGACGCCCTCAGAATTATCCTCGGATGACTCTGCTGCCTGCGATGATGCAGCACCGGCGGGCCAGCAGCAGCAGACGCCCCCACCGCCACCGCCGCAGCAGCAGCAGCAGCAGCAGCAGCAGCAGCAGCAGCAGCAGGATTCGGCAGCCCATAAGCCCAGCCTGCCGGTCGTTATATCTACAGCAAAGCCGCCCACTTCTGCACCACCGCCGCCGTCGACAGACCAGACGGCGCTCGCAGCTGCGCAGGATACGCTGCGGCAGCAGCAGCTGGCGACGGCGACGCGGCTGGAGGGAGAACTTGCGCAAATGACCAAGGCAGTAAAGGTGACTATTGCCTGAATGACTGCGAGGCGGAATTAAACAGCGGTTGCCCAGGGATCGATAGGCAGCGTCGGCAGGTGGCGAAGTCCTGATGATCTGCTGTGGACAGCGAGCTTGGCAACAGCTGCAAGGGCCTTGGGCGCCCATTTCCTGATAGTTCTTTGGTAATGGCAGGACTCTGGGAGGCGGCGGGAAGCGGTGGGCGTCGAGCTGTACGAGGTGCAGCAGCGGCTGGCGGCGGCGCACATGGTGGCGGCGGCACAGCAGTCGGTGCTGGCGGCCACGGCTGAGGGCCGGGCCGAGGCGGAGCAGCAGCTGGCCGCAAGGGCGGCCGCGCAGGGGAAGGCTGCTGCGATGGCGCAGGCCGGCAGGGGGAAGGTCTCTGTCGAAGGGCTGCGGCTTTGCAGAATGGTCCCTCACCCCGAACCTGGCTTCACGTCAATGTTGTTTTGTGCGTTCCTGGACTGGGACATGAGCACGATTCCCACATGGTGTTCCCATTGATTGTGCACATGACCCCACAGGTCGAGAGGCTGAAGGCGGAACTAGTGGATCAGCGGACCGGGCTGTTGCGGGCGGAGTCGCACAACAAAGCCATCACCAACGAGCTGGCCATCACACAGCGGTGCGCATCATAGCTCGCAAAGTGGAGGAGCAGCTGCACGCGCTTCAATCTGCACCATCTTTCCTTTTCTTATCTGTGAAAGCAATCCCATTCTGTACCACCGGCAGACGTTCGAGGAGGAGATGCAACATCTAGAGAAGCAGGAGGCGGACAGCAAGGCCCCCCCGCTGCATAGTTGTGGTCACATCCCTTCGATACCTCAACCTATCAACTTCTGTTTTGCAGGCAGACGTACGCGGCAGAGGAGGCGGTGCAGAAGCTCGAAAAGCAGCAGGCGGCCGGCGACGGCCTCATTCTGCGCCTCAAGGAGCAGATGCGCGCGGCGGACGCTGACCTGGCGGCGCTGGAAGCGGGAAGGAGCAACTGCCGGCATCACACGGAGGCGACGGCGGAGCTGATTGGGCAGGCGGATGCGGCGGCGGAAGCGGTGCGGAAGGAGAGGAAGGCGCTGGTGGGGCAATGGCAGGCCAGCCTCGCAGCCCTCGGCGGCGCGGACGCCGCCATGCAGGTGCGGCGTGGAGGCGTTCTACATTGGACACCCCTAGTTCTGGCCGCTGGAGGCACTGTTAGGCGCACATGAAACCCTACGAGAAGTGAAGGTGCACTGACAGAAGCGCTTTCTGTGGGGCAGGGCTTTCACGAGGGGTCCTCAGCCATGGTGCAAGTTGATCTGTCTGCTGACAGCAATGTCCGGAAGCTGCAGATCCGAGAATTGCTGGTTTTGACTGATTACACCTATTTTCCAGCCTCACTATTAATGGAACTTTTCTGCCTATGCAGGCTGCGGAGCAGCGGCTGCAGCAGCGGCACGACGAGCAGCGTGCCGCGGCGGCAGAGCTGGCGGGCGTGAGGCGCGACGCCGCAGCGGAATCCGCCGCTGCAGAGCAGGCAAAGGCGGTGCAGGAGCGGCTGCAGGCGACAGCGGAAGCATTGCGTCGCAAGGCGCAGGCTGCGGGCGACGCGGCGGCTGCTGCACAGGTGAAGCAGTTTGCAAAGTATGAACCTGTACAACTGCATGGCATCCGGCAGAGAGCATTTGATCTGGCGCTCACACAGACAGCGCAGACAGCAGCACTGCACCATGCACATGGATGCTGTCTGGTGCTGCCAGCAAAACGTCAAGAACATTTGCAGGATAGATTACCATGGCTGCTTGACCCGATGCAGGCTGTGACGCTGGAGCGGCGGCAGCACGTCGCGGAAGCCGAGCGGCAGCTGGAAGGCGCCGCTGCGGACGCAAAGGCGCTGGCGGCGGAGACAGCGGCGCTGGAGGCAACGCAGGTCGCGGCGGACCGGGACACGCAGGTGAAATGTGTTGTGGAATTGCTCCAGAGCAACATATTGGACGCTCTTCTGAAAGCTCTGGTGGCGGAGACGGCGGCGCTGGAGGCAACGCAGGTAGCGGCAGGCCGGGACGCCCGCGAGGCGCCGGAATGCTGCTGGATAGCCCTTCAAAGGAAAAGCCCAGATGCGATGCCTACCACTGAGAAGTGGCGCGCCGGGCATTGCCTCGAACACAGTACTGGCGGCGCCAGCTTGCCTGTCAGACCCCGTGAACAGCAAAAGCTGCCCCTCCCCCTGCAGGCGGCCCAAGCGGCGCTGCTGGAGCAGTTAGCGGGGCAGTCTCAGGCGCGGCGCGGCGCAGCACGATCTGCCGCCGACGTCGTGGCGGCGCAGGCGCGCACGAGCAAAGCGGAGGCGGAGCTCGAGGCGCTGATGGATTCTCTGGCACGACTGGCGCAGGAGACTGCGGAGACAGAGGTGCGAAATTGCGTTGAGGCTGAAACTTCAAGGATCATAGCCAATTTTTCAGGGCGGGTTGAGACGGCGCTGGAGGCGCTGCGGGACATTCTGGTGCGGCTGGCGCAGGAAATTGCAGAAACAGAGGTGTTTGAAACTACGTCAAGGCGGATTTGTTCTGAAAACCTTGCACCTCTTCTTGCAAGCGGGTGCAGGAAAGTCTGCGGATACTTGATGATGCAGTTAGTTCGAGAATCGCCAAGACGAGGACGCGCTACTGAACATAGCGATTTTCAAGCAGCTGAACACAATGCATATGTAGCTGCATACAGCTGTATATTGCTAGTCAGGGTCTTGTCGGTCCAAGCGGCGGCTGCACCGGAGCATTCTGCCAGCTCAACGTGGCACACCATGCCATGCCCGCGTGCCGACAACAGCATGCGATTATGATGAAACAGGCATGCTATCAGCGGACTTGCTGCCGATTGTTCTCTCGGGAAAGCACATGCGGGGACGTGCAGTTCCGTCTGACTGTGACCAACGTCCGCATACAGGCACAAGCCGCGCGGCTGGAGGAGGAGCGGGCGGACCTGGATTGCCAGCTGGCGACGGCAGAGGCGCAGATCCAGGGCCTGGCGGACGAGGAGGCGCGCGCGTACGCTGCCGTCGAGCGCGCGCTGCGGCAGGTGTTTTTGCCCCTCCCCAACATCATGACTGCGGCAGACGTATAGCAAGTGCCCATATATTCCTAATATCGCTCGCGCGTAATCACAGGGTGCCCGAAGGAGAGCACCCAATGCCGCAGCGCCGCAGCGCTGCTCGACGGACTGCCAGCAGACACTCCGGGAAGCCACAGGTCCAGCCTCCATCCCAGCCTCGTATCACTGACAACAGCTGGCCTTCGCAGGGGGACGGCCTCAACCGGCGGTTTGACAAGCTGACAGCGGACCTCGGCAAGGGCGAGGACACCGGTGCGCCTTTGCTTTGTGTGTTCTTCGGTGTCAGAGGGACTCCCAGTAGAATGGTCGTTCTTGTTGCTCCAGCTCAGACTGCAAGAGGGCTGCCTAGGTGTGGCATGCAAGCCCATTATGCTCAGGGCATGTGTCTATCGGCCTGCAGGCTCATTCGGGAGAAAGCGGTGCAGGTTGCAGACACACGCACGGGTTCGACCGTCATGGCCATCAAGACCACAGATATCACGTGTATGGACAGTTCATCTCACAAATCTTGCAGGCCCGCTGGAGGCGCTCATTAGGGAGACGGAGGCGCAGGTTGCGGACACGCGCGCTGACTCAGGGCGCCTGCAGCGCGTGTGGGCTGCCCGCCAGACCGCGCTCGCGGCGCTGCAGGTGAATGACTTTGGTCAAAAACAAAGAATATGTAACGAAAACAATTCACTCCGCCCGCCGCGGGGTTGCGGCACAGCCACTGTCGCTGTGCCACTACGAGAGCAGCGCCGTGCAGGTGCAAAGCGGCCGCAGAAGCCTGCAGTCGTCCGGCGAGCAGGTGCTGGCGTGTGACATCACATCAGATGTCACTCACTGTTCCTGTCAAGCGCCCTGCGTTGCAAACATCTTTTGTGTTCGGCAGGCCGAGGCGGGGGCGCTGGAGGAGGCAGCAGCTCTAAAGACGCGGCAGATTGCGGTCCTCACCGTCAAGCGTGCACGACTCGACAAAGAGTGCGCACATGTTGTAATACCTCCTCTTCCGTATATCTGCCTGCGCCGCTCATCAAAATCAAGGAAAAGGCCTGAGGGCGAGGCAGCTGATGCACTGCGAGCATACCTGGTGTTCATCCATCCCACCACCAGTCTGCTTTGTTGGACAGGCTGTCGTCAGAGGGGGCGGACGGGGCATGGCGGGCAGCGGCATGAGCTGACATGCCTATCAAAGTTGCTCCCTGCCACACTTTTGTCAGCGCTTCATCTGAAACAGGGCTCTCACCCGTGGAGGCGAAGATCCTGCAGCCGGAGCGCACAATGGCGGCCCAGCGGCGGGGGCCAATGCCCCTATCAAGTCATTAAGCTGCAAATGTTATTAGCGCCTTTGCAAGTGAACAGGCTGTCAGGGGAGCAGGCGAAAAATTCCTGATGCGGGAGCAGACAAAGGCGGGCAAGCAGCTGCAGCTGGTATCTCTGCCACGCTATGAGCTGCCAGTATCTCAGCGACATTTCGTTTGAACAGGCTGTCAGCAGAGAAGACAGAGAACCTGCGGCTGGAGCGCACGATGGCAGGCCAGCGGCGGGAGCTGGCTCGCGCCGACGCGGGGCTGGCGGACGCTGCGGCGGCGGCGGCGGCACTGCAGGGTGGGCACGTGGCGCTGCAGGCGGCTATCGTGAATGAGCTGAAGGTGCGCCGCCCGCAGTGGGGCTGGCGGGTGGCAAGCCCCTCTTTTCCTCAATCCAACAGAGCTCAGTTTGCCCAACATTCTGTTTGCACGAGTGCACACCCTCCAGCACACGGATCTTAGTGTGGCGGCAGCCGCACGGCAATGCCAGGAGATGCCGCCATTCCATGGTGAAGGTTTTGAAGCAGTTTCAGGTCTGTAGCCAGCCTCCGGCCACATTGATGCTGCAGGAACTGGAGCGGCAGGCAGAGCAGCTGCAGGCGGACACAGCGGCAGGGCAGGCTGCGTTCGAGCGCGCTGGCGGAGAAGCGGAAGCGGCCGAGGCACGCGTGCAGCAGCTGGCAGCAGACATCGAGACCGAGCTGGCCACCAAGGTGAGCTCTTCACGAACGGCAGCGCTGACTCCGACTGTGTTGGCACAGGCACTCAAGTCGGGAGGCAGCAGAGGCGCCACACACGCAGTCGAAGAACCGACACCCTGCGGCAGTTCACATGGTTGTGGTCTCACGTGATTCTTTCTGCGGCCTGGAGTATGCCGCTCTCGAGGGTTCGATCGCACAGCCAGCCTTGTACAAAATGTTCTGCAGGCAGCGGTCAACCCGCGCGCCGTGGCGGAGGCAACGGAACCGCTGCGGCAGCGGCTGAAGGAGCTGCAGGCGCGGCAGCGGGACGCCAGTCGCGAGCTTGCGGCCGCGCAGGCGGCGCTGCAGCAGGCGCTGGGGCGACGAGAAGCCCTGGAGTTCAAGGCGCGTGTGTGACAAGTTCACCATCCACTTTGTCTGGACACGATTGTGACACCTGAGGCGTGAGCAGGTTGTTGCAAAACAGCAACGACAATTTCTCTGGCCTTGATTCGGGGAAGCGAAGCATCAGCGGCTGGCGGCAGCAACATACCTTGTAGATCATGCTGCACATGAGCTCAGATTTTGATGTCTGTTCTTTGCCTGCCTCAGGAACGGGCGGCGGCAGAGAAGCGGCCGGCGACGGGCGACCGCACGCTGCAGCGGCTGCGCAGCAGCGAGCTGGCGCGCAGCCTGCAACAGGCGACAAAGGATGTTCGGGTAGACCTTGTCCTTGAGAATCGAGAAGCGCTGTGCTCTTTGATGCCAGTCGTGTTCGGCACGTGCTTCCACCAAACGCCTAGAGGCCTTCCTGTGACCTTGCTGCAGTGGCGTGTCCTTCTCAGTGGAGTCAGCTCCAGTCAATCCATGGCATGCGGCAAGTCCACAAGATGATGGCGAAACACTTCAGAGTGGCTCACAGCACGTTGAACGCGACGGACTGCAGGCCGCGCGCAACGACATAGCCGAGCTGGCGCTCCAGCGGCAGGAGCTCGCCGCCGCAGCAGAAGTGGCGCAGGAGCGCTGTGCTGAGCTGGAGGCGGAGGTTGCGGCGTCCCATGATGAAAACCAGCTGCTCGAGACCAGCCGCGCCCAGGCAAGTGGACGTCTGCCCACAGTAGCTGATACTCGAACGCTGCGACTTCCAGCTTGTCCACCAAGAGGGGTTGCAAGCTGTCACCAGTTTGTACGTCCGGTGGAATCAGCGGTGGTGTGGTTACGGTAGCAGGCTGCAGCTGCAGACAGCTCTCAAGGGGGCTGCGAATGCGGCATGCACTTGAAAGTCCCAGATCCTCTGCACAACCTTCGCAGGCGCTGCAGGTCACGACGATGCAGCAGAAGCGGGCGCGTCGGTATGAGGACGCCGCAAATGGCAAGTCGCGGCTCCGCGAGCCGGCGGCAAATCTCAGCGCTCAGCTGCAGAAGGCGGAGCGGCGGCATGCCGAGGCAACGGCAGTAGCAGAAGACCTGGCGATGGCGCGGCCGGAGCTTGCGGGGTCGCTGCGTCAGCTGGTGGCAGATGTGCAGCCGCTTGCGGCCGCAGTGTAGGCAGGGTAGCGCTGCGCTTTCATGCGATGAGGGCAGCCGTGAGCGCTACGGCATCGCATGAGAGCATGTTGCATCATGAATCGACTGTGGCATCACATTCATGCAGGTTGGATGCCAGCAGCAGTGTCCTTGATGGCTCCCAATGCGCCTGCTGTTCCTAGATACACAGAATCTGTCTGACAGTGTTGATGTGATCCGGAATGGGATGTTGGGCCTTAACCTTCATCTTGCACATGAACTAGGGTCGAAGTGTGCTGGGCATGCTGGGCATTGAGCCCGAAGCGGCGACCGCCCTGCTCAAGGAACTCTATTTTGACAGTATTCCCTCCACCAACGACAGTGCGAGAGTTCACAAAGGACCTCATCCGCTCTCGCCGGGAAATCAGGGGGGTAAGGCAGGCCGCGCGCGTGCGCGCGCGGGGATGTTCGGGCGGAATGAGCGAACTTGAAGAGGGCACGGCGCATGCCCAGGGAGGTTTAGGGTTTACTGAGCTCCTCTATCAGAACCACGCACATGGTCACCAGAGCGCATAAGAGAAGAAGAGCACGAGCCGCCGCCACATCCGCAGCTGCGACGATGGGGGAGGCAGTGCGTTTGCCGGCTGAGACTGATACTGTGTCCCCCGCTCAGACGAATAAACGCTGTAGGAATGCCACATCCGGGGCTGGTCCCTCCAAGATACTGCGCTTCGTCACCAACATGACCTCTGTCACTATGGTGCGCACGCACGCAGATGGCACCGAAAGTACAGCAAGGTTAGATGGCCTCCCGGCAATCTCAAAACGGACTAGGGAGGGTGAGGATGGGCGAATGGAGGTGAAAAGCGTCAAACGTGCCAAAGCCACCACACGCCCAGACGACAGAACATCGAATGCTTCGGGGTTGCTTGTGGATCCCGGTTAGATGGCCTGACTTTTCCAACTAGGGCTAGGAAGACCGATGCCCTCTTAAGACCGCCCACCGCGGTCCTCTTCTTCTTCTTCTCTGTCGAAGTGTGCGCTGCACTGCACTTGTGATTTGTATTGGCCACTGCGACGTTACAGAGGTGTCTGTTGCTGTCTGGAATCTGAGACTGCAAGCAGCAATGAGGTTGGCATGGCAAGAGGTCACAGCAATCAACAGCTGCTCAACACAGGGAAGTGCCGGCCGAGATCCGCAGCATCCCTGCACTGCCAGCGAGCGTCATGCGGCGACCTCCGCTCAGCAGCACGTCTAGTCGAACAGGGAGAAGCCCATGTCCTGCAGCAAATGAACAGGCGAGTCAGCACGGAGGTCAAGCGCAGAACCGCAAGCTCTAGCCATGGCTTGATGCAGTGGAGAACAGGAAATCGCAGGCGATCACTTGCATCGTTGTTGCCAACCAAGTGGGGAACACGTGCATCGTAGATGAAGCGATGTCGGTCGACGAGATGTGTTGGAAACAGTGATGAGGCATTGTGTATGAAGGGAGGATTTGGGAGCTACTCACGTCATCCTCCTCCTCTTCCTCCTCATCCTTCTTCTCCTCCTCGGCCTCGGCGGCCGCGCCACCAGCTGCGCCGCCGCCGCCGCCGCCACCGCCGCCGCCGCCGCCACCGCCGCCGCCGCCGACGCTCACGGACGCCAGCTTGCTGGCACCTGCGCGCGGGAACAGGAATCTTGATGTCAGAGAAGGGCTGTGAACCCCCTTCCATTGCGCATGTCCTCGTGGACACTGCCTCGCTGCAGACCGTGCTGTTCCGACACCAGTAAGTTCAGGCCAGCCTCACGAATGACACTCTGACTCCGTACAGCCCACGCTCTTGCTGCCATGACACCACTGGGGGATGGCGCGGGAGCGCACCCTCTGCGATGACCTCGTTGACATCCTTGCCGTCCAGCTCCTTGATCAGCAGCTCGATCTTGTCGCCCTCCGCCTCGATGCCGACTGCAGTGTGCAAGAAGGGCCCATCAGCACCTGGTACGCTGTGTGAAAAGGTTTCATGAGGACGCCGCTGCAGCCAAGATCGAGGGTGGCATGATTCTGGCCGCGTTTCTGGGTGCGATTTGGCACAGAAGCAGCAAACATGCCCTCACCAGAGCTCAGGATAGACGTGATGTCATCCTTCGAGGGCGAAGTGTTTCCTCCCAGCACGGCCTGCAGGCATGTGAAGGCTCGTTACAGCATCAATCCAGCCTTGCACAGTTAGCCTTGCACGCAGGCGTTAGCCTGGAAGCCAAGCCCTACCAACGCTCACTACGACGTTCAGTCAGCTACATGCTGGCTTTGCGCTGCAGCGTGGCAGTGACGCCCAATTCAGCCGCCTTGCACGCAGGAGTTCGGCCCTGAGCCACTGACAGTGAAGTGCGGGGTGCCTCACCAGCAGGTAGGCGGAGATCACACGCATCGTGCACGTGTGTCGTTTTAACCGCAACGCCGCTGAAGAAGAGGCCCCAGCAGCGGCAGCGGCAAAACTTTTCTCGACCGTCGCAACCGGACTGCCCGATCGGCCGCAGAATAACGAAGAGAACCACCCATGATCGGCGGAAAGGCTGAATTCCTTTCAGTCGACACCAGCAAACATGCTCCTATCAAGTGCAAACCAATCAGCAAAACCACGTTGCACGAATCTCGAACGCTGAGACAAGGTTTCACACTGCAATGGCTTGCGGTCACGTGAGGGTCACAAAACCAAGCGCCGGTCGACCGGCGACTTGTCATGGCTGTCTCAAATATTATCTCGCTCCACCTCCGCCGCCGGCGGCACAGCAAGCACTGGCGGCTCCCACTGCACGCCGAGCTGCCGCTTCAAATCCCAAACGACATGTCCGTCATGCATTTGGACTCTGCCATGGGAGAGCCCTCGAATGGGTACCGCGGCCCGTGGAACATGTGCGGCGCTACAGGCCGGTCGGGCCACAGCGGGCAGACTTGTCCGCAGGTGCGGTAGCGCGGGCACTCCCACCTGTGTGTGCCGCATCGTGTCAGCCGATACAAAGGTGGCGTGCTTTCTCGGGCGTGGTCGCCTGACTCGCACTGATTTCGCAAATTTCACGAAAAATCTCACAATAGGCAAGCAAAGTGCACCGTCAAGTCCCCTTTGGTGCATGAGCATCGTTACGAAACTGCTCCGATGCACAGGGAACTGGGTGCAGGCGGGGCCCAATGACACCCTGGATGATGCTCCGCCGTTATGCAAAAACGCAAAAACGCAAAGACGAAAAAACCGGCGCACCAGTCGGGCCAGGTGTAGGCGCGGCCAATGGCGATGCTGCGATCCAGTGGCAGCGCGTCAGGGTGCAGCTCCACCTGCGCACACAGGCGCAAACCGCAAATGAATGTTTAGGAGGTGAAGATGGTCTACTGTGGTTACATTACTGCATCGGGGCGCAGCTCCACCTGCCGCCAGACAACAAAATCTGCTTTGAGAAAGGGGTCTCGGAACCGTGTCTTGATGACAGGAGGCACAGCCCTCCTGACACCTTTGAACTGGCAGGGGAAGGGCTGGGAGCTTGAGGTCACACCGGCTTCTATTGACGACGAACGCGTGTTGGACGCGCACCTTGAAGCGCAGCAGCGAGGCGTACTTGGTGAACAGCGCCCGCCAGTACAGCAGCACATTGTCATACGTCAGCACCTCCTCCACGAGGCGCCGCGCGCCCTGCGCAGCCAAACAAGTACCAATCAAGCATCAAAGCTGTCAAATGCATAGGCCATCAGCGCGCCAGTGCAGCAGCACGGCGCCATACGTCAGCACCTGCTCCACAAGCCGCTGTGCGTCCTGCGCCGCAACGCGATTCATAGTTGTAAAACCGTCAGGAGGCGCCCGTGGCGTTCCGGGTATCAGCTTACGTACCACCAGCATCCGCCCACCGTCACAGCCAAAGCTGGCTGGTGAGCCCGGGTGGCCCACGCCCTGATCACAGCGTACTCTTCAGAACTGATCTGCATTGAAGAGATGCAGGATCAGGAAATCACTTCAGCGGATCTCTCGAGAGGGTGATCTTGCACCTCGGCGATGCGACGCGCCTCGGCAGAGTGCGCCTCCAGCCAGCGCACGGCGTCCATGAACAACGCTCGAGAAGAACAGCACGGCATCAAGCAGCTTACAGCAACTCTGGGTATCTTGTCGCACCTCGGCGATGCGGCGCGCCTCGGCGGGGTGCGCCTCCAGCGCACCGCATGCCACAAGGTTCCAGCAAAGAAGTGCTCAAGCTGTAGTATCCTGTCGCACCTCGGCGATGCGGCGCGCCTCGTCCGGGTGCGCCTCCAGCCAGCGGACGGCGTCCAGCAGGTGGCTGCCGTTGTTGGAGGCGTTGATGGGCGGCAGGAAGCGGATGTTGACGCCGTCCTCCAGCATGTGGTACCAGAACTCCTGCAACGGGGGCCAATTTTGCAGTTCGCCTTTGCACCGCTAGAATGAACCCCTCAACCTGAAACTTACAAGCAGGTGACGCCGTCTTCCAGCATGTGGTACCAAAACTCCTGTGAAACGGCAGGCATGGGTGCTGATGACCGTACATGGCACCACACTGCATGCATATGCCGATGCGTACATGCCTGCGCAGGGTGTGTTTATCTAAAAACCTTTGACGCATTTGCCACTCCGGACGTACGCCGCTGGCCTGGAACCGTCGACAATTTCAAGGGGAGCAAAGTCACGGAAGCCCAAGCGTGAGATGAGGCGCGCCATGCAAAGAGGATCCGATGCCTGCCTGGTGGAAGTACTCCTTGTCGACCGGGAACAATATCACAGAGCCGCACGCCATGAGCCACTTCAGCCGCGTCGCATATGTGTTGCCTGCGCCAACCAATGGGGTGGCATCGAGGAGGAGGCGCAGGGGCATACATATTGATGCTGCGCGCACAGCTGGTGCATGTGCGGCAGTCAAACAAGGTACTGCAATGCATGTTGCATGGCCATGATGCTCCACTGCATCATGCAGAAAAAAAGGTGCACCTTGCAGGTGGAGCAGGTATTTGTAATTGCAGTGGTCTGGCAGCTCGATGCGTGTCGAGACGAGCGGGTCGTCTCCCGTCGCCTCAGCCACATCCAGCAGGTCCGACGCCTGCACCTCCTCGTTGTCGTACAGCATCTGCGCATTGTGTAGACGACTGTAAGAAGAAAAGACGCAGTACAGGTAGCGAGGTGGAAGTCCTTGACGAGGCAAAGCAGGAGGATCGCTGTGCCGCCTCGTTGTCGTACAGCATCTGCGCATCGTGCAGTCCACCTTGGGAAGCCACGGCACCTCTCAGAGCGAAGACATGGCAGAAGAACCAGGGATGTTCAGCACCGCCGACTGCACCTCCTCGTTATCGTACAGCAACTCCACATTACGTTCATCGACTCAGAAACGATGACTATGGATATGGTAATACATGTGAATTTCATGAACATTCACAATGCTCCATCGCCCGCGCCTCTGCATCCTGGCACGCCTTGCCTTTTGAATGCGGACACCGCTGAACAAGGGTGTGCTGGGTGGAAGCACGGGCCACAGACGTCAATGACTCACCTTGCGCTCCTCACTGGTGCGGCCGCCGCGGAACAGCAGCTTTGGTATTCGGTCCTCCCAGGTCACGTTGCGCGCCACCGCCCCGATTCGTTCCCGCATCTCCGGCCAACTGCCCACATTGGACTCTGGAAACCCGCCTGCAGCATTATGATAACCAACACGTCAAGCGCCTTGCAATGCAGTGACGCAAGAGCAACGCTTCCCTGTGGCCTCCGGTTATTGAGGGATGCAGACATGACCTGGAGCACCAGACCGAAAGGCCATGCGAGTGATCCAGCTGAAGTGAGTTTACACGAACAGGAAGGTGCCACGGCAGTACATCAGGGAAACGATACAGGCGGAGCGGAAGACTCAACAAAGGTGTTGCAGGGCATCATGGCGGCAAAGGGATGCGGCCCATTCCAGTGAGAGTTGCTGACGTATAGCTTATTCAGCGTCAGCAGTGGGCCCCACTGCGTGTGGCAGGGCCTCGGGTTGCCCTGCGGGCCCTGCACAGCATGCAAACTGGATGACAAGTTGGCATTTTGTATTATCTGCATCCTCTAAAGGCCAGCATTTCTTTCATCTGCAGGGTGGCCTGCCCAACAGTCCCACTCTAACATGTGCGGCACGAGCGTGCAGGAGGGCGATCCCCACAGCAAGTAGGCAGCTCACGAAAACTGCACTCAGCATGTACAGAGATGGAACAGGTGCAGAAGTCGTGTTGCTCACCGGGGGGATGTCGTCTGCGTAGATCATCAGGTCAAGGTCGGGAATCGAGCCGGGCCACCGCCGAAGCATCTGCATCAAATTTGCAGCCGGGTCAAGACCTCGTCATGGAGCCTGATTGCATGCCAGCCTCCAGGTGCTGTACGAAGACAACTGAAGAGCCATGTGCTTTGCTGCCACCTCCTGGATCTGGATCTTCAGGTGCCACTGCCGCGACTGGTAGGAGCGCATTTCGCCCACGATGTATGCGCGCCCGGCTACGATCTGCACCCGGAAGGTGTCCCGCTGCATTCCGCAGTACAGTTGCTCCACCTGCAAGTATAGATGTTGAGGTATGCAGCAAGGATGTGCAGTTGCCCAGCCGTGTGCCCGCGTGCTTCGCATGCCACTGGGCGGCACATGATTGTTGCGCACACGATGCTCACTCTAGAAAGGAAATTGATTATGCTAGCAGGCACGTTCAAGCATGTTGCTGATGGCCACCTGTCAACGTCAGACTTCCACGAAACATTTGCATGTGTCTGCAGCGTGCGCGACCTGTGTTGGGGCCTCTGGAGATGGTTTGCGGTGCCTTACCGCTCTCAGCTGGATGCCATCATCCTCCCAGGGCGCCAGGTCCCTGTCGATAGGCGACAACAGCTTTGTGACTTCCGGGCTATACGCTTTGCCACCGCTGCCACCGCCGCTGACGTCGCCGTCGACAGACGCCTGCGTCGATGTCTCATACTGTGCCGGAATGGCGCCGCCGCTGCGGTAAATTTCGAAGAGGAAACTCGCAGTTGACGGCAGCAGCGCCAGCAGCAGCAGGGCGGCGGCGCTGCGCAGCCACGGCAGGGGGCTCTGCCGCCATGGTGAGGGCGCTGGCCGTTGCGGAGGGACTGCCGGCGAGTGCTTGCGACCGCCTTCGAGTGGTGTGCGCGCTTCAGCCCACAATGGCAGGGAGCTGCAGGGCATCGGCTGGCTCCAAGACAGGCGACTGTTCGCCTGGAATTTGTCATGCACGTTCTGCGGTGCCTGCTACAAGCCCACTGCCAAGAATGGGTGTTGCACGCGCCATCCTGGTCATCATGACCAGGACTTGCACTTCAAGCGGGAGTTGTGCTCGGCCGATCCGTTCTGACAGCAGGCATACGCAGCCTGGTGGTTGTGAGCTACGTCCTCAATTCTGCGAGACCCGCAAATGTTGTTGCCAAATTCAAAGGTGTTCTGAAATGGTGTGTGTCTGTTCAGCGATCACACCCGCACGTGACCAGTTGCAGGCATCCCTTCAAATGTTTCAAATGTGAATTGGACACATGTGCAGATTGTTCAAACATGTCTGGGGCGCCAATCTCTGCGTCGGGATGACATAACTGCAAACGTTGTGCATTTTGGACAGTTTTCTCTCCGAGAACTGCTGCAACTGCAGAGAGCAACTTTTTGGATACGATCGGTGCTCGGCTGCTGCACCTTGCCAAAGTGGCGTCTTCCCTTGGCGTCCAGGCAATCTGCCTGCTGCGAAGCCAACGCTGGCAACGGCTTGCCTCGCCACCTGCAGCAATGAATTCCCGACTAAAGCCTCCAGCCGAGCCTCCAGCATAGGCAAGATGGCCAAGCGCAGCAAGGCGACGACGCTGGCGCTGACGGCGCTGCATGTCGGGGTCTTTGCAGAACTCGGCGTGCTGACACGCTTGTACCTGGACAAGCTCTTCCAGGCGAGCCTGGTGCACATGGCGTCAAGCCAGTCTGCACTACATTACATGCGACATGCAATGTTCACGCGGCGCGTCATGCCCACTGATGCCGCCCGCTCAAGCCGCTGTCGCACCTCCTGCAGGACGGCTGCAGCCGGGGGTGGGGCCTGTGCCTCACCTCCGCCGGCAAGACCTCCCGTTCCTATGGCGCCTACTTCACGGACCTACCCAGCAACATGCTGGGCTCCTTCTTCATGGGCGCCCTCGCCACGTCTGGCGCCCTGGGCCTGGCCGTCGACAAGGTGAGGGGGGATTGATCCGGGGGCACTGACCTCGCTAGAGGCCAGGTCGTGGTGTTGGAGTGCCGTCAGGCACTGTTGAACTGTGAGGCTGTTGGGTTGATGGCTGGAGCGCTGGACATTTTGAAACTACTAAGCCAGCGGCAAGAGCGATTTTCGGCGGGCGGCTGCGCTGTGGCAAGCAGCTGGAAGCATTGCCGTGGTGATGCGCCAGAGGGTTCACATGCGAGTGTCCATCGGAGGGGCGATTGCTGGGCTGCCGTCTGCAGGCGGTGGCGCTCCTGCCGGCTGGGCACCCCTGGCAATACAACGCGGCGTTGCAGACCGGGCTGCGCACCGGCTACTGCGGCTCGCTCACCACCTTTTCCGCGTGGCAGCTGCAGGAAATGCTGCTGTTCATTGGCGGCACCGGCCGCGACGGCGGCCAGTGGGCCCAGGCGCGCTTGCAGCTGAACTGTTCGATGGAAAGACTGCCGGACGCGCATTTCAGATCTGCATAGATCAAGGGGCTGGCTGGCTGGCTGGCTGGCTGACGGCTGCATGTCTGCCGAGCAGGCACTGTGGGCGATCTTCATCGGCATGGAGACGTCGCTCGCGTCGCTCGCCATGGGCCACCACGCGGCGCTGGCCGTGCACAGGTGCAGGACAGTGCCGCGCCCTCAGCTCTTAAATTCACGGAGGTCGCGCTCCAAAGCAGTGCCCAGCTGACAGCCTGCAGACAGGAATGCCGACAGAACAATCGCAAGACCACAACTGCACCAGGCAGCTGTCCACTGGAAAGGGCAGGCCGCGAGCATCAGACAGTGGCGCGTCGATGCAGGCTCGGGTCGGTGTTCGTCTCCTGTTCCACAGGCGGCTGCTGCCTGACGGGCGGCGAGACACGGCAGGCCCCACCGCGTGCTCACCACGCCCCGAAAAATCCATGCGACAAGCCGATGAACCCTCTAGACTGCACAAGCGGCTGCTGCCGGAGGGGCGGCAAGGTATCGCAAACCCAATGGCGGTGCCTGGGAAATCACATTGCACTTGTCGATGTAGGAACCTCTAATCGCACAGGTGGCTGCTGCCGGAGGGGCGGCAAGACAGCAAGCCCGACGGCGCACACCCGACGGCGGTGCCCAGCGAGTTCCGCGGCCGCCGCGCGATGCTCATGGCAGCGCGGCAACGCAAAGAGGGGCCGGTCCGGGGCGTCAAAATGGTCAGTGCACAGGCCTCTGTGTCCGCTGCTGGCTTGCGATTCAGGTTTAGCTGCTGGGTTGCGATCGGAGTCGGCTGTTGCCTCGCGTTCCAAGGCGGCGCACTCAGCCTGGTGACAGCATGCAGAATTGGAGGGCAGACATCGCTGCTTCGATCCCAGGGCGCGCAGTGTCCCGGCCCAAGCGTGCCTTGGCGCACACTTCGCATTTGATCGGAAAACACACCCTGCTTGCGCGCTATCAACGCCACATCTGGCATTGGCCGCCGCAGGGCAAGGCAGCGGCTGCCGGCCACGCAATGACGCGGGCGGACTCGCCGCAGCTGGACGCACCGGAACAGGAGGCTGAGCGCGAGCTCGGCTGGGAGTCTGGTTCCGCTGATGCGGCAGACGGCACGGCGGCGGCGCAGAATGGGGCAGACACGGCGGCGGGCAGCGGCGCCGGCGCGGCGGCAGCGAAGGCAGCGGCGACGCAGGGTGACGGCCCTGGCGCGAGCACAGCGAGGGGGCCTGGCCGGCGGCGGACACCAGAAACCCTAAACCCCGGGCGGGCAAGGCGGCGGCCGTCCACGGAGGAGCTGGAGAACGAAGTGGAGCTAGGCTTTGACGAGGAGGGGCCGGCAGGCGCGAACGAGGAGGCGGCCCTGGAGCAAAAAGCTGCCGCAGCCAACCACAGGCAAGTCGCCTGCAGGAGACTCAGAATGAGAACACGGAATGGCACGTGAAAGAACACAGAGTGGAAAATGTTGCAAAGTGTGCAGAAGTGCCAGCGCTGCAAATCTGCTGCTGGCTGACAGAGCCCTCTAATTTCGGCCCAAAGGCACCGCATTGGTGACTGGCTGCAGCCTAATCACAGCAGCGTCGTGCTGTCAGGCGCTTTCCCGTTCGATGCGTTGCAGTCGTGTCTCTATCAACTCGGGTTTGACTCTTGCAGGTGGCATCACGGCTGGAAGACGCACATTGCGGCGGCATTTCTGGGAGTGGCGCTGACGGCGCTGTTCATCGTGCTCACAATCGTCGACACCGGGAGGCGGCATTCCTCGCGCCGCGCCATCTGGCTCGGCGTGCTCATGGGTGTGGCCTTCGATACCCTCAAATGACGCGCTGTGCTCCTTGGCGTGTTGATCGCATTCGATGGCGTTCTAGATCAATGCACCGTGATAAAGGATTGACGCGCTGCTGCGATTGCACTGTCACTCTGCAGGCCTGTCTGCAACAGCGGCTTGAAGGCGCAGACTCATTGCAACTTCCTGAGCTCCTCGAAGCCGTTGCTTTTGCAGGCCCGTTTGGCGCGCTGCTGCGGTGGCAGCTGGCGGGCTGGAACTCGGCGCTGCCGGGGAGACTCGGCTGGTTTCCCGCCGGCACATTTGCCGCTAATTTCCTGGCGTGCGTCGCCATCTTCGTCGTCGAGGTGCGCCCTCCCTGCTGCCGCCAACCATTCTTTTTTTTCGCAGCACACCACGGACCTTCGTCAGCCGACTGGCGTCCGTAAAGCTGGAAGCCGATGGAGCGCACAATGGTGGAGGACCGCGCAATGGCGAGGCCCAGCAAGACTGGCATGCGACTTTGCGGACTTATGCTGATTGTCTGAGAAAGGCTGCATCCCGAGAGCCGCTGAACCTTGATTTGAGCAGGTCCCAGTGGACGTCACGGTGCTGGACTACTGGCCGGACATCGTGGTGGTGGCGATTCAACAGGGATTTTGCGGCGCGCTCAGCACTGTGTCCACCTTTGTCAACGAGGTGCGTTTTTCTTGTTCCGCGTATTGTTTCTTCGTTTTTCAGCCTCTTCTGCCAGCTGCCCTCTGTCCGCCGGCCGCCTGACGGCCCCTCGGCAGCCGTTTGGCTTCACCCAGATGCGACGTCCCGCCGCTCCCTGCTGCTGGACTCGTTCGTCCCTTGCGGAGCTGGCAGACAGTGGGAAATTGCGACTGAAGCCTGGCGGTTCTTCTGCTGCAGATACACGCAATGTTGAAGGTGTACCCGGACCATTTCCACGCGTACACCTATATCGTCGTCAGCTTTGCAGCGACGGGGCTCGCCGGGGTGGCGATCTACGGCGCGCCGGCCTGGGCGCACATGTGAGCAGCACCTGCGGCAGGTTGGCTGGACCGCTGCATTGGACCACTAGGCAGCGGCATTGTTAGGCTGTCTTGCTGTAGCATGGCAAAGGTATTGCACTGTGGAATGGAGGTCAACCATCTGGTTGATGAACAGATGTGCTGCTGTCGGTGCATTTCTTGCTCTGGTTTCTACCTGGGGATTCTTTGATTCTTTGATCTACTATTGTTACTGCACAGTGTAGGGTGGTCATGCCTTGGAGGTCATGCCTATTCTCCTCTGTAGAGGTCGTCCGCGTGTTCCCTCGTAGGATGTCTGTAACGATGCATTCAACGACCGAGACGTACGCCTGTGACATGCAATTGCAATCAAAGCTCAAGCCCATGACCTCTGCGAGGGTTTGTCGACCTACTTCCAAACTGCACTCTGGCGAGCATACAGCCACCCGTGACTCTGTCTGATCCGCAAGGACACATCGTCAGCCAGTGCCAAGCCCGGCGCCACTCACGGCTTGGACCAGCCGCTGCGGAAGCTGCCTAGCTCTGCCGTGCACGCAGGCAGCCGCCTGGCGGCAGCCTCGCCGGCGAGTGCGGTGAGACGCGGCAGCTGCAGAGCGCACGGCACGATGTGCCGGACCTTGTGCATCCGTTCATTTGCTGCATGCCGTGCAGCGAGCGCTTCACCGGTAGTCTGCGGCGGATGTAGACATGGCGTCGCCCATGGCGTAGCGCTCGTACACCCACCGGAGGTATTGCCCATAGTCCATTTCCTGGGCACCAAACAGCAAAGAGTTCAGGGGTCGAAAGATATGGCAAACGGCCTTTGCGGCTGACAGCTTTGGAGCTGGAGTCGGATCCGCCGGCGGCTGCTGTGCAGAGACCCCGCTGTGCAGGAAATAACGGGAGGAGACGCGATGCGAGCCATTCCTGTGTGGCTGTGCGCGCGCTGGTTTGGGGGAGACGCAGGTGGCTACGACCGCCTGTGTGCAGAGACCCGGCTATGCAGGAGGAGACAGATAAAGACTGTAAGATGCAGCGTTTTTGCGTTTGCCTGTGCACACCGGCTTGGGGGAGATGCAGGTGGCGGCGACCGACTTGTGCTGCGCGATGTTGTCACCCCAGTCGCGCAGCTTCACACAGTCCTGCACCGCATGCACCGCAGGTGCTCAATGGAAAGGACCCTGCTTCTCATATGGCTGATGTTCGACACGCGGCTCAGTGTTAGACGTGCAGCTTCACGCAGTCCCGCATCCTAGAAATGGTACCACTGGCAGCAAAAGGACATGTTGTCACATAGCCGCGCATTGTCGTGCACTGCGGCTGCTCAGGGATCATCAGATCCAGAATTGCCATCTTTCAGTTCTATCAAGCATCGCAGGACCGCACAAGCTACCTATGATATGTGCAACTGCATCGGCGTTCGTGGGCGCTCATCCATGAGCATTATCAACACCCGGGGCTGCAGATCAGAACGGAGGCGGATGCAGCTTGCATGCCACACGTATGAGAATGCCCTAAACCCTGCAGCACCTGCAGAACGCACAGACGGCCCCAATCCTTGAACCGGGGCGCACTTCCTGCATCAGGCTGGGGCCTGGTGATAACAGTGGGATCTTTGACAGCAAGCCCGCACATATGTGTTGCTCTGAAGCTCAAACCCTGGCGCACCTGCGGCAGGTCGAAGTCGCGGTAGTGCTTGAGCACCGGCAGCCGCAGGAAGAAGGGCGCCAGCGCTGCATCCACCAGCGTGAACTGCAGGGAACACGACGAAGATGATGTCGACGATATACAGCGGCACTTGCTTTCTGAAACGTCAATGATGACTCGTGTTGATCCGTCGAGGGGCGCCAGCGCCGGATGCACCAGCGTGAACTGCAGGAGCCGCAAAACGACAAACACATAAGATACGAACTGACAACCACTTCGGACATCACTAATGAAGTTTGCTCGTGCTGATCTGCAGAGGGACGCCGGCACCGCCAGTGCGAGCTGCGGGAATCAACCTGGGATTCTCACTGAGGAACAGTGGCTGTTTGTTTCATCGATGTTTGAGGAAAGCGCCGTCTCCACCAGGGTTTCAATCGCGGGCGCGAGGACCTTGCTGATTGCAGAAGCACTTGTCTGACTGAATACACAGCGTGCGGAACGGATAAAGAAAGTACAGGCTTTATCCTTGGCAATGGCAGAGGCAGCAGTTTCATGCATGTATCGGCACAGGTAGACAGTTTCATGCATGTATCGGCACAGGTAGACATACCGGCTCGGGTAGACATGTATCGGCTAGCCAGAAGATCGACATGCAATGCACCTGCCCACATCTTTGGCAAGGTGCATTGCATCTTGGTGGCCACTGACGAGCCAGCACAACGATGGGAATGCAGCGAATTCATTGCGCATACAGAACCGGCCAGCCATTGCGCATGCTTCAATGCATGTTGCGGTGCCACTCGCCTGCCGCCCCAAGAAGAAGGGGCCCTCTGCGTCCGCCTGCGAGTCCAGCCATTCCAGCACACCCGCCAGCCGCTCTCGGCACTCCTGCTGCGCCTCCATCTCCTGCCTGCAGAAGACGCATTGTAGTAGCCGGTGCTGGATTTCGGATTTTGCGCATGCCGGTTGATCATGTGTCTCTCCAGCATGTGTCGGCATCACAGGGGATGTGAAATTCACATTTCTGCGTTCACACATGCACCATACTCTATGTTCTCATGGTGTGTAGACTCACCTGAGCAGCAAGGCTGTAGAAGGGCGGCAAGGGCAGCTCATTTCTGAGCTGGCACAGAACTGTTTGATTTGAATAAACTCACCTCAGCAGCAGGCCGTAGAAGGGGGGCAGGAAGCCAGTGTCAAATGTGGTGATGATCATACGGCCACGCGCCTTGAGCCACCCGTCCTCCGGCCTCCCCACCGGCCACAGGGCTGGCTGCGGCTGCAGGTCCTGTGTGCAAAGGTTGACGGCTTTGATTTCTCGTTTCCCGTAACACCTCTGCGAGCTGTTTCGTGCTGTGACCGACAGGCAATGTCGACATGAAGTGCTTTTGCTGTGCCGATGCTGCAAGGGAAGCCTATCCCGATGAAGGAATGCTGGAGCATCATTCTGTCGTTGTGATCAGCTCTCACTTGCAGCAAGCGGTTTGAATGCCGTTATTGTGCGCGTGACATGCATGTGCCTCGGAGCTGCAGCAGCATGGTCTGTCGGCGGCGATCTGCATGTTGCATGATCATGAAACATGCAGGAAATTTACGGAGCTAGAGCAAACCTCGAGCAGCTCGTTGCAGACAGTGGACTCGAAGGCCGAGTGGATGGTGTCGCCGCGGCGCAGGCACAGGATCGGCACCTGCCACATTCAGGTCACATTGCGCATCACATCAGGACATACAGCCAATTAAGAGCAAGCGCTGAAACGTTGGCAGCACTCCAGCTGGATGAATGCCGCGAAAAGAATCCGGATGGCTTTGATGCACAACAATGCATGATGCGCTCGAGCGCCGCCACAGGAGTCGGCGGCGAATGCCATGAGCTGTGACGGCGTGCGATGGGAGCTTCACCGCGGGCACGAACCTTTCCGCCCGGATTGAGGCGCAGCACCCACTCTTCCCGCTTGTGCGGCGCGTACTGCCCTGTGTTGCAGGAACATGAACTATTCATCAATGAAAATTGCGGCAGATCTGATGCAGCATGCACATGTGCGGCTCTGCGCCCGCTCGATGCAGCCCCGTCCTTCAGACCTATATTGCCAGATCGGTTGATAAGACGCACCGTCCTCGTCGCGAAGGTTGATCTCATGCTTATCGAATTCCAGATTCTTCTCACCCAATCCGATCCAGACGCGCTGCAGGAAATGGTGAGCACAACGCAGCTGCGTCATGCCTTTTCGACAAAATTGAACAGGATGATTCAAACGATGAAGCCGGATTCGCAGCACGCAGTCTCTGGGCATACCTGCGCAAAGGGGCATTCCCTGCATCACGCACATCAATCATGTTCAGCAACAAGGATTGGTATCCGGCAAGCTAAGCATGGCACCATCTAGAAGACATTAGAATGTGATATTACATTGCATTAGTACGGCAGAGCGGCGTTGCACGTGGCTCACCAGCTGCTGACGAGCGAGAGCTTACTGTCCGAGACCTTTGGGCCCTGCCAGGATGCGTCATGAAATACCTCCATGCGGGGACAGACCCAGTGCAATGGTTCTCTTTTTCAACCCGAGGTCGAATTGGGCTTGGCTATTTGTCGCGACACAACCTGTTGACGGGTGATGAGTATTGAAGTGTCGGAGAAACTCGGATCAAGGCTAATTGCGCGTGCGTCCACTCACGAGGCTGGGGCCAGTAGATAGGTGCCAAGCGCATGCAACCGCAAGTGTATGGAAGTGACGGTAATGTGGCAAAGTTCGCCCATTTAAGTTGTTCCAGAGCCATATTTCCCGGCAAAAGGATCTCGATCTGCACAGCAGACACTGGAGGTGCAGCGCCGGCGTGCCTGTCAAAACCGAGCCTCGAAGCACTGTAACCTATGCCTGAGCACATCTGCGCTCAAGCCGCCCCCTCCGCGAGTTGATAGCTTGCAAGCGGCCCAGCCAGTTGCACAGCGCTCCCTCACGGTCTGGGACAAAACAGCTGTCGGAATCAGGCCTTCTGTACAGCTTCTGAGTTGTTCGACTGCTGGTCAGCTGTGCGCTGCGCCGGCAGCTGCAGCGTTCCGCATTTCTGACCGTGCCGGGGGCTCGCACGCCCCAGCCGAGTGCATGGCGCTGCACAGCCACACACGGTGCCTCACGGCAGCTTGCCTGCTGCTGCGGCATCGCAGGCCGATCATCGGCCTCGCTGCAAGGGCTGGACCGCCTGCCGGCACGCAATGCAGAGTGGCAACCGCGCCGCGCTGCTTCGCATCGTGCTGCCGCGCAGCACATGTGGCAGCCACGCGCCATCCCGGCCTGGCAACGGCAGCAGCCCGTCCAGACCTGCGGGCCCGGGACAGCTCGGTAGTGGCTGCGGCAGGCGCCACATGCAGCACAGAACAGCCGGCGGCGCCTCAGGACTCGCCTCAGACCGCCGCCGCCAACATCGCAGCCGCAGCTGCGGCCGCCAAGGCCGTGGCGGACGCCGCAGCGCGTGGCGCCTACAGCCCGGAGGAGTCTCGTGGCGCGCACCTGGCGGCGATAGACAACATCCGGCAAAAAGCGTTTGCAATTCCCAAGGGCGGCATTCCTGCGGGGTGGGCTGACCTCGAGCCGCTGCCGCCAAACACAAAGCCGCCGCCGGGGGAGGAAAACGCGCAGGCACGGAGGGCGCTGTGGCGAGTGCTCAACCATAAGGAGCCGTTCGCCTGTCCCGCCTGCCGGCAGCCGATCTACAAGCTCGATGTGCTGGGGCGGCACCTGCTGGGCTGCTGTCCCGACCTCATGTCGCAGCAGGCAAGCCACATACTTGCACTCTGAGTGTGCCAGGTTGGGGACACTGAATGGGTGCGGCTGTAATGGCCGTCAATCAGACTTGGCAGATCCTGCTTTGGTGGAGCTGCCCAGCTGATGCGCCAGGTCAAGTCACCAAGCAGAATGAGACACGAGGTCCAGGTCTGCATGCTGAGTCCAAAGCTTGCACTCGCGCAGGACCTGAGGGCGCTGGACGCTGAGGAAGATGCGCTGCGGCTGATGCTGCGGCAGGCGGCCATGCGGGAAGACACAAACCAGCAGCGCGCGGTGAGCTATGGGACTGACACCCATCTCGTTTTTTCGGCCGGCCACGCTGAGCGTTCCAGCTGCTACATGCAGCGCAAGCCACGATGTGCACCGAAAGCGTCGCAGGCTTGCGCGTGGTACACATCTGGTACCGAGTGTGTCTTCTACTTAAGCCAGCGCCTGCTGGGCCCCGAATCCAATTTTAAAGCTGATCCCACACAAGCTCGCACCCTAATTTTGGTACAGATGAACCTGGGCTTCCGGGAACTGGACGACGAGGGAAACCCTATCCGGCGCTCCACCGCGGAGGTTGCCGCCATCATGGGCCTCACCGAGAAGAGGTGCGGCACCGCATCATGCAGGTCACCGCATCATGCTGGCACGCCATGCAGAGCTGGGCTGTGACAATACCGACAGCTGACTCTCAGATCTGGTGCCAGTTTGCGCGACGGCATCTCGGCAGGCGCTTCCATGAGACCAGGGGCGGGCCGGCAAGCGCTTCAGTTCTCCAAAGCCGACACTGCATAAACCGTCGAGCTCATCGCACTGAGCTCTTGTCGCACTAATCTCTATCGCCACAGGGCGAAGACGATGCTGCGGCTGGCAATGAAGGCCATCCCGCTGCGGCACGACACGCAGCCGCTGGACATCCTGTTCGAGGACGACCACCTCATTGCCGTCAACAAGCCGCCGGGGTTGCTGACCGCCCCCAAGCACCGCTACATTGTGAGTCTCACTTTGAAAATCCACCATCATCCCGTATTTCCGGAACGAGTCCATCATCCCTTGTTTCCGGAATGAGCCTTCTCAATGTGCCGCCAACAAGCCCGGGGTTGCTGACCGCCCCCAAGCACCGCTGCATTGTGAGTTGTCGCCGCACTTTTCAACTGCTGATCCTGCACATGATCCGCCACCTCATGTCGCCGTTTTCTCCAGCCGACTGTGGGCGCGCAAGGCTGCGCTCCAATACCGCCATGGCGTGCATCTGTGAGCAAACTGCAGTTTGCGCGTTTCAAGACAGTATCGACGAGCCGATCATGCTGTGGTGTTGCTGCTCATCATATGTGACCCGACTATATTGCTGCGGTGCAGGGCGGCAGCATGGTGAATCGGCTCATACCCTACCTGGGGCAACAGCCCCACGTCCTGCACCGACTGGACATGTACACTAGCGGTGCGGTATTTGCCTCCCAGACAGCAGGTTGCACCTGATGCACTCGTCGAGTGCTCTGACGTGACCTGCAAAAGGCTTGTCACACGCTCGTTGGCGCATGGGAGGTCTGCAGATCGGATGGGCCCTCACTCCCTTGATGTGCACTCCTGTCACGTGCCTTGGAGAGATGACGTGATGCGACGTGGATGGCTGCAGGCGTGGTCGTGTTTGGCAAATCCCTTCAGGCGACGCGCGACGTGCACCGCCAGTTCCGCCGCCGCACCGTCGGCAAGTCCTACCTCGCGCTCGCGGCGGGCGTGCCGGAAGATGAAGTCTTCGTCGTGGAGGCGCCCATCGACCGGCACGAACACGACAAGTGAGAATCGGGCGGCCTGATCCATCATTGGGGAGCTGTTCTTGATCGTGCCCATCGACCGGCACGAACGACAAGCGCGGTTGCCCTAACTGAGATCGTGGCTGTACTTTCGGCGAGGACTCTGGCAACAACGGCCTGCTGCGATGGTGTTCGCTGAGGCTGAGGCGTCTGCATCAAGGCAGCCAGTTCAGTCAGCACGTGTTCATCTGTTTTGTGCCCGGTCCAGTCAGGAAATGACTGTAAGCTTATTGAACTGCCCAGAATTGCGCGCGTCACCACGAATCCAGGCGGCCTGCCGTCATCGACAGCCTTCCGCATCCTCAGCGCCAATTCGGATGCGGACATCAGCGGCGGCCGGCCCGGCCAATTCATGGGCCCTGCTGGCGCCCAATACAGGTGGCCGCTCCTGCTGAGAAACTAATGTGCTCTCGGTCAGGAATGTGACAGTGCTCGGCAGTTCTGTGCATGTCAACTGATCTCTCTGCTTCGTTTCTGCTGCATGGCGCTTTCTGCTGCCCTTCTTCCGACTTATGGCGTGACTCATCGGCGTCTGCTGCGCACAGGGGCGCGTCTCTGTTGAGCTGCGCGCCCCTCACCGGGCGTACACACCAGGTGAGACTTGCGCAAAGCCCTTCAGGTTATGACAGTGAGAGTGGCGCCCTCACTGCCTTGAGCTTTGCTGCTTCTGCTGCACGCTGCCAGGCGTTCATTCCTGTGGACACCGGCGGCACGCCGCTGCGATGCCGCTGCCTCTGTGACGCCGTTCCATGGCCATGGCTGTAGATGCCAAGTTCTTTGAGTGCTGAATAATGCGTTCTGCCATTGCCGCAGATCCGGGTGCACCTGGGGCATGTGGGGCACCCCATCGTGGGCGACGACTTCTACGGAGTCTGCGGCCCCTGGATTGAGCGGCAGGTGACGCCACTGTTGCGTGTTTTGTACATGTTTCATCGTCAGATCGTTTCCACGTCGTTTTTCGCCAGCGTAACAGCACAGGGGTTTCTGTCAAGAGGTGAATGCCCAGCCTGGTTGAGTTGAGGTGACGTGCTGCCTGTTGCAGGCGTTGCACGCGGCGTCGCTGGAGATCGATCACCCGGCCACCAGCGAGCGCATGCACTTCAAAGGTCAGCAAAGACAGTCATGTTGATACTACACGCATAGCATGTCCTCAATACGTGTCCTGTGGACTGAATACAAGTCCTGAATACATGTCTTGGATACATCAATCGAGAACCTGCACAGCTATCCTGCGCCTTTCAACTGGCCGTCTTGCATGTCTCATGCAGCTTCTGTTGTTCTGTGCAGCGCCGCTCCTACAAGACTTCAGAGACGCCCTGGAGGCGCTTGGGCTGACCTGTCCAGACGGGTACTAGCGGCGGCACAAGGTCGTGCAAGAACTGACACATGCAGGAGATATGTGTGTAGAAGATGATACAGGAAGAGATGCTGCCATTTGCTGATGGCAGCGCAGGAAGTGCTAAAGGCTAGCCACGACGCTGGTCATGGACGGACTGGCGGTGGCGGGCGACCATATGTGGCTCAGTTACCGGTACCTTATGAGCAATTGTAATCAAAGTGTGAAAATCATTGGCGATTTCTAGCGCAGGTGAAAGTCACACATTTCCATCCACTTTGAAAGAACAGAGATGAGGGAGTGCATCTTCCAAGGACCATCAGTGAATTATTCGGTGGCCCATCATCTGTTCGCGCGGCAACCTGAAACGAACACTTGCTGCCTGTCTATTGACCGAATCGGGATGAATCGGGATGCTCAACTTTGACCTCTATGAACGCTAATCAGCCTGAGTGAGGCTGGAACAGTGTAACATATCTCTTTCTCTCTCTCTATCATGCACAATAAATTTCTAGTCGACACTAAACAATGGCGTCGAAGCTCGCCATTCCCTTCATGCCCCAGGTGACGATGCGCCTGCCAGACAGCGTTCCGGCAAGATCCTCTACTGGTGCAGCAGGACAAAAGCATGTTCAAACGTAGCGTGGACATCTTAGAACGAGGCAGACCGTGTGCACCACGCACGTTCGAAGGCATCAGATGCACACGGCCAGCACTGCCTTGGATTGGTTGCAAGTGTGTCAGCTCACCAGCTGCTGCAGCTCACCAGGTGGCAGTTCAAGCTTGCAGCCATGTGGTCCTTGAGAACAAAGATGCAGTCTTGTACTGTCCCTCGCCGCACTCAATCACTGCACGCTATGTGATAGCTGTGAGGTACCAACGATGCCGCCAAAGCGCCCGCCAGCAGCAAAACTCCTGGCCGCAGCTCAAATGCAAGACGGCGCTGGCATCACGATGCTCTGCCGTGTAATAGCCGCAGTGACAGGCAGCGAGCAGGGGCATAAGGTCACAGAACCGCCGCGCAGCATGCCGCGCCGCTAATGCCTCTCCAGCGCAGAACAACGCGGCACACGACTTTCGCTGATACATGTATGGGGATTATTGTTGTTGTGCTGGCAGGTGTGGGTGGCGCAGTGCCCAAGCACGACCGCGCCCGGCCCCATCGGGCGCGCGGCGGACGTGAGACACAAGGACCTGGACGATGCGGTCATGCACGCCCGCCGCCTGCGCGAGCTGGCGGAGACCTCCAGTGAGTTGTTCCTTCTTTCCTTTTCAAATTTGCTTCACCTGTGTCTCGAAGGATCCCGCCCGCTAGCTCTTGTCCGTGAATGCAATTTTCAACGCCGCTGTGGTGCAATTCTATGCATCTATGGCAGGCTGAACATTCTAGTTGTCCCAACCTTTTATCGATGACGCTGGATGCGACTGGTGCAAACACACCAGCGGCGTTCTCATATCTGCACAGTTGATCTTTTGTCTGTTCTCATGCAGACATCAAGAAGGGCAAGTCGGTCGTGAGCGACGACGAGCTGGAGGCTGCCAGTGCGTCCTGGCAGCAATGAACCTTGCACTGCAGGCATACTCGTGTCATGATGGGTGCATGGTCATGGCGCTGATTCAGACCAGTCATCTTGCAGCACCATTTTCACATGCATTGCCTGAAGGTTCTTCCGAGATGATGCATCAGCCTGGGAATTCAGCGTAATTACTTATAAGCGGAATGTGTTGCTGACTGGACTTCCTGCCTTCACGCAGACACAAACGTGATCCGAGCCGAGGCTGCGCTGCTGGGTGCGGCTTTGCAAGCAGAATCTCAGCTGGAGAAGCCTCACTTTGACACATGTTTCGCCAGAATTGTCAGGAATGCAGCATCTGCACAGGATTGTGGAAAACGTGCAGTCGCGCAATCACCCTGGATTGCGCATAGCGTCTCTGCCGCGGCGCAGCTTGGGAGAAGGCAGCGGAGCAGCACCTGCATCAGCACTCTAGATTCATTGAAATCAAAGTGACTTGCAGCACTGATCTACCTCTCTGCTGTGACTACAGCCCGGGACAAGGCGGCGGAGCAGCAGGCGGAGGGCAAGCAAGTGATGTTGAAGGCGCCGGCGGAGGTCATCGCGGTTGGCGAGGCCAAGTGACCCCCCGCCTGCGGAGCGGCCTCAGCATGACGCCGGCAGCGAACCTGGTAGCAGAGGGCCAGCAGGTGCTTATGAAAGCGCCGGCTGAGGAGGTTGCTGTTGGCGAGCTCGAGTAAAAGGGGCGTCGTTCAGGGTGGTTGCCACTCAGCAGACACGGCGAGCCTGCAGTGTGTGTGTGTGTGTGTGTGTGGTTGATCGTTCGAGATTTGCCCCTGGTGCAGCCCTTTGCAAAAGTTCTGTCCTTGAAATAACCTTAAACGGCCACCAGGGCCCAGGAGCGGCGCCGCGCCGGCGATCGCTTGCACGGAGCAATGAGAACTCTCAAAATTAGCATCCCGCCGGCGGTCCCGCCTCGAAGCGCCGGCAGCATGCTGTGGCGCCATCGCAAAGCCACATGTTCTAGCTGGGAGGAAGGTGTCTGGTCCGGGGGTGTCGTCTTTGGCCGCTGGCGGCGTCGTGTGAGGAGAACTGCAGCGTAATTGCCGGCAACCAATAGGTGCCCTAGTAGACAGGGACCATTTTGCGGCATGTCTCGCCGGCTGCAGTGATATTCAGCATGCATGGCCGCCTGCTCCGGCACCGTTCTCGCGGCTCCGCGCGGCGGCGGCGGCAGCAGCAGGCGCGGGAAAGACCTGCCTTCCTGCCAGTACCACAGTTTGGCCTCGCGCCAGAACGGCTTTTTGCCCTCACTGTACAGCAGGTTGGCTGACGGCTGCAGGCGCTTCTTCGCAGTCTGCTGCACGGGGGTCAGGTTGCGCGCCAACTTGATGTTCTTGGCGCACAGGACTGCATTGAGCTTGCGGCCTCTGCTTTTGTCAGTCTTTCTGGCGAACGACACGACGACATGGCGGGGCTTGGCATTGACACTGCCTGTGCTACGGCCCATGCGGCGCACATCGGCGATCTGGGGGCGCGGCCTGTCATCAGACTCTGCGTCCATCAGGCTGGAAACATGCTCAAGCAGCGCTGGCAGCGACTCGACCGGCGGGTGAGGCACACCATAGAACGCCTCCTGTTACATGCGCTCTTCTCAAGCGCAGTGTTGCTTGAGTCGTACACATGATTGCAGTCATGATTGCAAGTCATGCCTCCATAGTCGGCAGTGATGGGCAGCTGCAACGCACGCCGAGCATCGCACCTGCGCCCTTGCTGCGCAGGATGAGTACCTGTGGAGAAAGGGCACCTGGCGGGACTACAAGCTGACTTTCCCACTGCAGCACTTTGGCTTCAGCCAGCCAGACGCTGACGCCGCCGAGCCCGCCGCAATGACAGCGGGTGCGGCCTCAAACGCCACAGGCGCCGCGAAGGCGGGTGAAAGTGCAGCCGCTAAGGAAGCTGGGTCCGGGCAAGAGCCAGAGGCGCTGCGGCGGCTGTGTGCAAGGGTCAGCACGCCAGAGCTGGAGGCCCCAGGTCACATTCGCGCTGCTTCTGCTGCAGCACTTTCAGATCGTGTTCGATGTTGGCTGTCTTGTGCGCTGGCATGCTGAAAGTTTTGGTTTCCAGCTGCGACATGCGCTGCTCCAGAGAGAGAGAAGAGTTAATGACTCCAGGGCTGTTATCTTGCCCTGCTTTTGCATCTTTGACAGCTGCTTTTTGAGCTCAGTGTTGTCCGTTTCCATCATGGCGATGCAAACCCTGTCCTCCTGCACCTTCGTGTTCAGGCTGGCCAGTTCAGCATTGAGCCTGGTGACGTCAATGGCGCTTGCGCTCGATGCCCTGATCATGTGCATGCACCTTCTTCTTCAGGCTGGCCTCATCATGCACGACGTTCTTCAGGTCTGCGTACAGGCTCTTGTGGTTGTCTATGATCGTTTTCTGACCCTCCTGCATCTCCGTCACCTGGGCCTTCACGCCGTCCAGCATCTGCTCAAGGTGTTGAAGGGGTCAAGCACCGGCTGTGATTCTGTCCTAGCGCCCTCCATCTTCTCGGCGTCGCTGTGCTTTTGTGCCTTGGTGACACGCTCGAGGCTGTCAGGTGTGCCACTGCGCGGCCGCGAGCCAGGAGTGGGCGCGTCGGAGGTTTCGGTCACGAGGAGGGGAGAGAGAGGGTTGAATGACGAGGAAGAATCTGGTAACTAGCCAGCGGTGTAAGACTGAGGTGCAGCTGAAAATTTCAAAATCGGAGAGAAGTTTTTACCGCTCATTATTGCAGCGGTGGGTTATTTTACGTTTACTGTGCCTGTTCTTGCCGACGAGACGAGAGGCAGCAGGTGCTGCGGCCGCTGTCCCGACCCAGCGCTGCTTGCCGTTCCAGCCGCCAGCAGCGTGTGCTGACGGTGGCAGTGTGTTCTAGAACCTGAGATCTCAAGGTGAGTTGCTATGCTTCGCGCTGGTCTGCAAAATCTTGGGTCGTTGCCGACAGGGGGCGCCGAAAAACATGAGATTCATATGCGCCCTAATTTCAGCCCAGTGTCTTGTGTGCTCTACACTGAAATATGTGAGGGACAAGACTTTTGCACAGGGGTATATGACTCCAGGCTCATTCTGCAATACATCAAGTCAGTACGCTGCAATCAACGAGGTTCGTGTGGAGGTTCTGCCGTGCCCTGTAGCAGCTGGCCCTCCCAAGCATTGGGCACCAACAAAAGAACAGGTACCTGATACTAGGTCGTTCCGGCATTGCGCCATGGTTCCGTGCAGGAAAGAGAGCCCTTGGAAGCCTACAAGGGTATACTGAATCCACTGTTTCGCAGTTCCTGGTTTGCGACAGTCCGTTCCGCTGCACTCGGAGCACCGCCCGGCAAGGCTAAACAGCAACCACTGGCGCATCCACTCGCAGCAGCTGCCGCCGCTGCCGCCTGCATGCCATCCCTAGCCAAAGAATGTCGGTCCATTTCAGTCATCCACGTTTGAGGTCAGGCAGCGGCGGACTCCATCACGGACTGATCCCCCATGCGCGCCAGCTGCCGCTCGGTCTCCTCCCGTATGAGGTCCCAGGCGCCGTCGATGTGGCGCTGCTGCGTGTGCGCAGCGCCGATGGCCATGCGCATTGTGAACTGGCCGCCCAGCTCCGTGTGGATCAGGAAGGCGCGCCCGCTGGCGTTGATGCCCTCCAGCACCGCAGCGTTGACCTCGCGCGCGACGCCCTGTAAACAAACAGATTTACATGAGATTGTACCTGCAAAACAACGAAAGAGAACAACAAAGGTTCGGCCGCAGGTGTTGATGCCCTCCAGCATCGCCGCGTTCACCTCCACGTGCGACGCCCTGCACGTGAACCATCGCAGTGATGCGCAGGAATTCATATGTTGGTAATGTGGCAAGAGGTCATGGGCCCTGACTTTTAAGCCCTCTAGCCGCACCGATGCCAAGTGATGCCAAGACAAGCCCTGTGCATCACTAGGGTTCTATTGCCAGGCCGAACCATGTGTGCCACCTCACTTTGGGCGGAAGTAGACAAGACAACTGTGCCGGCGTCAGAAGCTTACAGCTTGCATTTCCTGCGTTCTCCTCATCAATGTCAACAATGCCATATCTTACTGTTGTCACCTTGACGCGGAAGCAGACGAGGCCGAAGCGCGGCGGCGCCATCAGCTCGAAGCGCTCGTCGCCTCGCACCAGGTCCGCGAAATGCGCCGCTAGCCGCATGTGGTGGCTCACGTAGGAGCGCAGGCCCTCGGCGCCGTAGGTGCGCAGCACGAACCAGAGCTTGAGCGCGCGGAAGCGTCGCCCCAGCGGGATCTGCCAGTCCTGCGGTGCAGGAAACGAAAGAAACTCTACGAGATTCATACACTGTAATAGATAGAAGGCCCTCGGCGCCGTAGGTGCGCTGCACGAGCTGGAGCTTGAGGGTGCGGAAGCGTCGCCCCAGCTGGATCTGCCAGTCCTGGAGAGAAGACACGTGTGTAGGTAGAATTGAAGCACTCGCAGAAATGGAAGCCCCTCGGAGCTGTAGATGCGCAGCACGAGCCGCATGTTGAGAGCGCGGACCGCCCCAACGGGACCTGCCAATCCTGCGGCAGACTGAGATTGGACGAAGCAAGTGCAGCAAAGTGCACAGCGTAAGGGCGGTTTGCGGGAGCCTCGAGGCGTTGCGGCAATGTGCACAGCACAGCTACCATGTTGAGTGACGAGCATCATCACAGCACGCACTGGCAGCCTTCAATGTGCACTCATAGGAACAAAGCTTCTGCACCTTGTAGTCGAGCGTGTTGCCCGCAGCACGCAGGAACTCGGGCGTCAGCGACAACGCCGCCTTGAGCGGCTCTGCATCCTTCACCCACAGCGCGCAGCAGTCGAAGTTCACCAGCAGCGCCTGCATAATCAGGTGCAATCAGATTGGACAAATTTCCGTATCGTAGCAAGAGCGAGGCGCAGCCCCGGAAGCCTCTGCGTCCTTCACCCACAGCTCGAAGCTGTCAGAGTTCCCCAGCAGCGCCTGCGAAATCATTAGCTACAACATGTTGTTTTATGTAGTTTTATATCAGCTTCCGACAAAATGCCGCCTTGAACGGTTCTGCGTCCTTCTCCTCCAACTCGCAGCCGTCACAGTTCACCAGCAGCGCCTGCGGTTGGTGCGCACCCAATTGGCCGAAATCCCTTGGCGTGAGAGAAATAGCTGAGGGCGTTTGGGACACCAAGTGCAGCCTGTCATGAGGCGCGGCTGAGCGAGCGCTGACGTGACATGCGACCTGATTCCTGGCCACGTTCTGCTCAAGAACTGATGCTGTGACGGGCATCACAATTCTGCGTCATGTCAGACTTGCAGAGCGTACTGTCTGAGGTTTCCAAGAGCTGTCGCGCCTTGTGCGGGTTGGTGCTGTAGCTGTCGCAGCCCTCGAGGCCGTCAAAGTGGTGCCGCAGCTCCGGCAGCACCGCCGTCGTGCCCGCGTACGCCGCATCCACGTGCGTCCTGCCCAGGTGATGATAAGGAACTCGCCGCTTGTGTTGTTTTTCGCATGAGAGCCACTGAAAGCACCGCCGCCTTGCCCGTGTACTCCGCATCCACGTGCGCCCAATCCAGCTGGAAGATGCAACATGCATCAGCTTCATCGGCGCCAGATTGTGGCGTCTCGAGCTTGGAAGGGCCACCTCAAGCGTGGATGTCTCGGGCATAGCTGGACCGGGGCTCTGCCTGCCAGCAGCCACGTTGCAGCTGTCGCTGCATGCGCATGCAGCCACGTGTCGAAGCAGCGTGTTGACTGGGGAAAAGACCCACACCTGCAGCTTGCTTGCTCGCAGCCAGCATGTTCCCAAAAGAAGACTCTCACCAGACAGCGTGTTGGCAGGCGACCTCGCTGAGCGGCCCCAGCGGGTCCACGGTGCATGAAGACGTCGTGCCGACCGTTGCCATCAGGAAGCTGGGAATGAGGCCCGCCTGCACAGCGAATGGCACTCCCACTGAGCGACATGAGCGGCAGAGTCATTGCCACGAGTCGTCGTACTCAGGTACCCACTCGACACAAGTGGGCATTGGCCTCCCACGCCCCTGGAGCCTCCGTCGCAAATGGAAGCACATCGCGATCTAACAGCGCCTAGCGCTCGTCCACACCCTCATGGCTGCCAGCCTCACAGGAACGCGCTCCACGTGTTTGCACTGCACTGAAAGTATGCGCACTCGGCCGCGGCCTCGTCAGCGGGCAGCAGGTCATCGGTCAACACCTGCTGACCGACAGGTCTCCTGTGCACAGCCTTCAGCGAGTCCGCGGCCAGCGCCCAGACCACGGCACCGGTTGTCTTTTTATTTCCCCGGCTTTTGTCAACCAATCTGCAGGCTTTCCTGCATGCCAGCCTCCAGGGTTTTCAGGCGCCAGCACCCAGTCGGCGCCCGCCACAACGGGCTGCACCCGGCATGTGTCGCCAGATTTGTTTTACATTGGAGATGTGAATCCTTTTGCATCCGACCTGCAAGTCCTCCTGGATGGCGGCCTTCAGGGTTTTGGGTGCCAGCCAGTCGGCGCCCGCCTCCGGCTGGGCTGTGCCCGGCGATGTACCACTTTCATGTTTCGAAATGGGTTTTGGATGGGAAACGAACTATGCTCTGCAACAAACCTGCAGATCCTCCTGGATGGCAGCCTCCAGGGTTTTCGGCGCCAGCGCCCAATCTGCGCCCGCCTCGGTAGCCAGCACCCGGCAGTGCGTCACGCCCGCGATCATGCACGCCTTCTTCAGGCTCGAGTGCGCCTGCGTAGCCACGAAATCTAACCTCAAAACGACATGTGAAGTCAGAGTTTGAGAGTAGTGCGTCACGCCCGCGATCATGCACGCCTTGTTCAGGCTCGAGTGCGCCTGCGTAGCCACGAAAGCTAACCTCAAAACGACATGTGAAGTCAGAGTTTGAAGGTAGTGCGTCACGCTCGCGATCATGACCACCTGCTTCAGGCTCGAGTGCGCCTGTGCAGGCACCATTCCACAGGTAAAGACGCTTCCGTGTGATAACGAGACATGTGCATGAGACGGTAGTTCGTCACGCCCGCGATCATGCACGCCTTCTCCAGGCTCAAGTGCGCCTGCACAAGCGACATACAGCATTATCAGACGCAACTGGCATGAATGATTTAGGCGCCAGTGGTACGTGCAAAATCGCTGGTGCAAGACTGACTGCGGGGCACCCCTGTCGACTGTGTGGTGCTTTTGGCATTGGAGTGACAGCTGGGGCCGCTTGGCGGCCGACACAGCGCAAACCCTCAGTACAACAACAACGCAGCCGCTGAATGCGACGGCTCAGCGTTGATTGATGTGCGCACCTGGTCAGACGTATAGACGACCAGCTTGGGCATGTCCTCCTGCGGGCGGCCCTTCATCGTCTGCGCGCGTGCCGCCAGCAGCGCTACCACCGCCGCCTCGCTCGCCGTGCCTGGTCAACGCAACATTGATTGTGAAGAACGACGAGCCTTCTACAGAGGCAATCCTCAACAGCTGTCTGAACTGAAACGCTGCGCCACAACTACCGTGCAACGAGTTGTCAACAGAACGAACAGCAAATCGGTGAAGGGACTAGCAGAGCTTGCGGCTCTGAGTCAGCAGTTCAAAACGAACCTTGGATGCAGCCGCCGCCGCCAGTCCCGCTCGTTGACAGGAAGACTTCCGGAAGGCCCAGCAGCTTGCCCAGCCAGTCCATCGTGATCTGTACAAGCCAGGCTAGAAGCGTTCAAGCAGAATGCAATACAAGCTTTACGTACGTTCCTGGAAGGAAGAAAGATGCATGCGGCAGAAATATGGCCGACTGCTGACAATGGACAGGCTTCATCATCTGTGAAGATTGCATTGTCAGCCGGACCACACCGTTTCGAGCTCGGTGGCCGCCGGAGAGCCCATCCAGCTGAAGCCGATGATGTTGAGTGCGCCACTCATCAGCTCCCCCAGCAGCCCTGTACCGAAATCAGCACTGCGGCGTTCACATATTTGTGCGAGACGGCAAATGGTATACACGCGGATGGCAGCACGTACAATCAGGTCGCATGACAGGCGAGCACACCTGGGAAGCTCGAGTTTGCAGGGTAGTATGCGAAGAAGTTTGGCGACTGCCAGTGTGTCACGCCTGCATCCCCAGGAATGCAGTCTCAGTCTGGATGCGCTTGCGTGCGATGGCGATCAGAGGAGGCCGCTGCAAAGCTGCAACCAGCGGTCCACAACTCAAATGGACATGACACATGCGCACTGACAGACAAATGCAACCTAGCTGGCGCTTCCGCACTCGAGATGGCGAGCACCATTGCACCAGCGCTTGTGCAATGCGCAGCACTAAACATACTATATTGCAAAATGACAACTTGCAGATTCACCGGGCATGATGTTATCCTGGAGGTCGTGCATGATGGCGTCCCAGCCCTCGCCCTGCTCGGGCGCGCTGTCCGGCATGAGCGGCGCCAGGTACCCCGGCTGCACCTGCATGATGATATGCGCAGCAGTGTGGGCGCAAATTTGTCGCTGCGAAGCATGCCTCGATGATCAGAGAAAGCGCGGCTTGCAGCAATACCAGGCTCTCGAGAGTTAAGGTACTGAGAAGGAAGTGTGCCGTTGCAGTTCAAAGGTCATCCTCAATGTCAATCATCACCTGTGCACCATCGGATCTGATTGAGAACATGCGGACCTGTGAGCGGACGGGCAGATCCTCCACACGAGCGTGGTAGTCGCAGATCCAGTCCACCATCTCGTAGCCCCGTTTCCGGAACTAATAGAAGACAAGAAGGAGATCAAAAGCCAGCAAGTAATCACCTACAGCGATCATGCATGCTGTGTGGCACGACATTCAAGTGGCGCCATGGACTTTGCCGCTGCAGCACGCTCATGTGCATGCATCATGCACACCTCGTCAACACCCATTGGGTGCTGGTAGTCGCCGTCTGTCTTGCTGTGTCCGTTTGTGCCATTGGCCTGAGCTGCAGCCGGGACGGATCCGTTGCTTTTCGCCGCTGGTATGGCCTGTGCGCCATTGGCCCGCGGCGGTGCTGCGGCGCCATGGCCATTGGCAGTTACGCTGTTGGATCCTTTCGTCGCGTGCACGGGACTGTGATGCTGGCCTTCCATGTTGACGAGAGACCACTTGATACAGAACAAGACAGCAAGGCACTGCTGACTCTGAATTCCGACAGGGCCGAACCGCGGTGGCCGGCAAAACCTTGAGGTTTGCGGTCGGTTTGAGTCATATACTGGGTTAAATATGTTTGACTAACGTCCTGCAGGTTGTGAAATATTGCGCAGCAATTTACTCGTGGGCTGCACCCCTGCTTGCACCTGGCAGTGCAATATTAGTCATTAAAGTCACCATGACTGAAGACGAGGTCTGAAAACCGGCAACAATTGCAATGGGAAAAGCATGGTGGAAAGAGCATCGCCTTTCGCCGTGGAACCTTCCTGTGCAGGTTGCCTCCCAGTCGCCCTTCACTTTTGCACAGCATAGTAGAAGCACATCACGAACCGGCATCATGCAGGGCGTCGGTCGGGCTTTGGGGCAGGCGGCGCGACGCAGCAAGAAGCAGGTAGGCCACCGACTTGCATCCCGACGGCTGGCTCAAGCTCCACTGGTAGCTGGCGCTCTCGGACCAGAGTGTGGCATGCATGCAGCTCATGTCTTGGATGCTTCTCATTCCAGAGATACAACATGTCACAGAGGCCTGCATTGAAGCTTCGTGGAAATCTCAGACGACATCGATTTGCGTGCATCGGCCGACGTGGCGTCTGTGAATGTTGAGGCTCTGAACTTGCTGCCTGCTGCACCATTGGATGTATGCTACCATACGGCAATGCTTTGATTCGCCAACGCGAACAATGTGGACTCAAAACAGCCGATAGTCTCGATCTCACCAGCAGCAGCAGTGATGCTGTCTGCATGCCCGATATCAGCTCATGCCTAGCTCCATTCTTTCAACACCGCACTGATGTCTCTGCGCAGGTCGCCACGCAGCTGCAGCAGTCGCGCAACTATGCCGCGAAGGAGATTCAGTTTGGCTCCGAGGGCCGCGCCTCCATGCAACGGGGTGTGGAGCGGCTAGCCAACGCCGTGCAGGTCACACTGGGCCCCAAGGTGAGCACTACGAGGGACTCGGGAATTGGCACACGTGTAACAATTCTGCAGGCGGACATACACAGGTTGTATGCGCGGCTGCGGCGGCGCTCTGCTGGGGTCCAGCATGTTGCCCCTGGACGACTGGGTCTGCACCTGCAGTGCAACTCGCGCCGGCGGTGAATATGACCCTGCTCCTATGGTGCTGCAATACATGTGCTGCAGCAGCGCGAGCATTCAAGAGCAGTGCAGTCACTCTGCCGCCTGCTCATCAACTAAACCCGAACCCCCTCCTTCTGCAGGGCCGCAACGTGATTATCGAGCAGTCCTATGGGCCGCCGAAGATCACGAAGGACGGCGTGACGGTGGCGAAGGCCATCGAGTTCAAGGACCGCTTTGAGAACCTGGGCGCCAACCTCATCAAGCAGGTTGCCTCCGCCACCAACGACGTCGCCGGCGACGGTGCGCAACATATCGTATCCTCAGTGGAACAGGAAGAAGATTATGCATCACGTGGTGGCAAGGCCCCAGAGGTTGCAACCCACGACTTGCCATCCGATTGTGCAACAGCCCATGAGGTCGCCAAGCTGACGTTGCGATGGCATTGCGCAGGCACAACCACGGCTACAGTCCTGGCAAGGGCGATTTACAACGAGAGCTGCAAGTCGGCAGCGGCCGGCATCGCGCCGCAGGAGATGCGCAAGGGCGTGCAGATGGGCGTCGAGCACGTCATCGCGGAGCTCAAGGGCCGCGCGAAGATGATCTCCACCACCGAGGAGATTGCGCAGGTGGGGGAACATAAGCTCAGTGATGCATGATGGCCCACCCGCATCGAGAGGCCATGAGGACTGCCGCACTGTGGAGACATTTGGCGGGGTACAGCAAGCGTTACTGCTGCAAAGTCAATTCTAACACTGACTGTTATGAGGCTTCGACTGTAGCAGTCGACGAAGTTTGAAGGCAAACTACGATGCCTGCAGGTCGGCACCATCTCAGCCAATGGCGACACAGAGATCGGACAGCTCATAGCCCGCGCGATGGAGCGCGTCGGCAAGGAGGGCGTCATCACCGTCGCGGTGAGTGTCTGGCTCAATTCCGCGTGATAGCATTGATCTACACCCTGCCACGGCAATGCATGACTGGCCCCACCAGAGCCACAACACGAAAGCCAGCGGCGGCAGCCAGCAACGGCAGCCAGCAGCAGTAGCCAGCAGCGGCAAGCTGAGCGCAGTCTTCTGCTTTCCTCAGCGTCTGTGGTGCTCCTTGATGTGTCCCTGGTGCAAGCGCTGTGTCGTGTCGCCGCAGGACGGCAAGACGCTGGAGCACGAGCTGGAGGTGGTGGAGAACATGCTCCGAACACACCGGGCCGGCTCCGACGTTATATTGGAGCATGCAAGGTGCAAGCGTGTTTGGCTTGTTTGAAAACGCAGGACGGCAAGACGTTAGAGAATGAGCTGGAGGTGGTGGAGGGCATGAAGTTCGACCGGGGCTACATCTCGCCCTACTTCGTGACGGACCCCAAGACCATGAAGGCGGAGCTGGAGGACCCTTACATCCTCATCTTCGACAAGAAGATTTCTGGGTGCGCACAAGCAGCAATTCGGAGGCCAAGGAAGGCAGTAGATATGCACTTAGGCTCAGCCATGTGGGACTGGAGGCACCTTTGTGAGTGCACACCTTTCAGGACTGCACAGTCACATAGCGGCTTTTGCGGCTGCCAGTGGTCTAGGCGCAGCAGACGTGCTGTTGCTGACAGTTATCTTGCTGATCACAGGCTGGCCCCGCTCATCCCGATACTGGAGCAGGTGCTGAAGCAGCAGAAGCCGCTGCTCATCATCGCCGAGGATGTCGAGTCCGAGGCGCTCGCCACGCTCATCGTCAACAAGCTGCGCGCAGGCATGTCCCTTGGCGACCTTATCGCCTGGCAGCCAGCAATGATGCGCATTCCGTGAAATTCGAATCACAGCCTCAATTGGCAGCAGCACAGCGCGGATCGCAAGTGGAATTTTGGAGTCCGCAAGGCTTCGTTGGGTTTATTCGAAAGTTCGATGCTATTCCCTGCGCAGGTGTGAAGCTGGCGGCGGTGAAGGCGCCGGGCTTTGGCGACAACCGGAAGAACAACCTGCAGGACATCGCCGCGCTCACCGGCGGACAGGTGTGATTGTGCAGCCAGCACCATGGCATAATCATGGTGTTCATGTGAGAGCCTGCTTATTGACTGCTGGATATCTGGGCTAATTTCATCTGTGGGCTGCTCTGCAATCAAGAGTCTGAGTCCTGTAAGCTTTTGCCAATGTTGAATTTGATCATTCTGGGGGTTGCGGTCTTATGCTTCTGTGATTGAATGTGCTGCAGCTCATCAGCGAGGACGTGGGCATGAAGTTGGAAAAGGCAGAGCCGTCCATGCTGGGCCGCGCCAAGAAGGTGGGCCCCTCGATCAACCCAAATGCTGTCCCACCCCCTGCAAGCTTGCCCTGCATGCTTGCCGTGCATGAGCCCACAGCCCTCCCCCCTTCCCCCAGTGCTGATATGTTGAGCAGGCTTTGCTGCCCGTCTGAAGCACAACAGAAAGCCCCCAATGACCCCAATGTGCTGTCTGGCAACAACGAGAACAACACCCACAGTGTAACTAACGTTTTTGTTCTCAACAGGTGACGATCAGCAAAGACGACACCATTATCCTGGACGGCGGTGGCGACAAATCCGACATCGAGTCGCGGTGCGACCAGATCCGGGACGCCATGGACAACGCCTCCTCCGACTACGACCGGTGCGTTTTTTTGCTGACAATGGGAACAATTCCAGCAGCATTTGTTGCACGGCTGCACCATGTTTTCTGCAGCGTTCTGGTTCTGCAGTCCAGAGCTGGCTATAGCTGCTCTGCTCGCCCCCACTCCTTCCATCTCGTAGTTCTACTAGACCCTGTGAAAAGTATCGAAGCAAAAGACTGTCAAGTTGGCCAAGTAGCGTTGTGATTACCACTGCGCCTGCACAGTTTTGATCTGCACCGAAGATCGCCTCCACATTGTGCCTGGTCTGCTGTTCTGCACAGCAGTGTTTGTTCTCTGCAGCCTCTCAATAGCATCTGACCCCGGGTTCATGAGATTAGCGACGAGCTGCTGAAACCAGCTTTTCTGGATAGAGCAGAAGCTGCGGGCGGGGCTAGCAATGCTGCACGGCGGCGCGAAGATCACCAGTTTCCATGGGCAGAAACACCCTCTAATAGGTTCTCTCAATTATTTACAGATGGCATGTTCATGTCCTTTGCAATTCAGGGAGAAGCTGCAGGAGCGGCTGGCGGAGAAGCTGCAGGAGCGGCTGGTGGAGCTGAGCAGCGGCGGCGCGGTCATCAGTGTGGGCAGGCACGACTGTATGGCTTGTCACCCTGCATTGACATATTGTACCTGTTGCATCTCAGGGAGAAGCTGCAGGAGCGGCTGGCGAAGCTGAGCGGCGGCGTTGCGGTCATCAAGGTGGGCGGCGCCTCGGAGGTGGAGGTGTCGGAGAAAAAGGACCGCGTCACTGACGCGCTCAACGCCACCAAGGCGGCTGTTGAGGAGGGCATCGTGCCAGGTGTGTGTACCTTCGCGAACCGTCTGAACAGCTCATGAACAACTCACCTGCTACCTGCCTGCCTTGCACGAAGCTTGCATAGGACGCGCGCTCCTCACTGGCTGCTGCAGCTCCGTGGGTGCTCGTTTTTCCCCTCGGGTACACACCGTAGCTTTCAGATCGAGGGTAAAGTAAATAGTCTGCGACCCTCAGCTAGAAATCACTGCTGGAAGCAAAGATGCTTCTGCAGCATTCGGAAGCGCATACATGCAACACCCAGACATGCAACACTAGTCGACCTCTGCAGCTGCGGCAGGCGCTTAAGCAATGGGCCTCCAGCCTGGAAGCGACTGCAGAAAGCAGCGTACTACCGTTCAATCATACCATCAGAACATTCCACCGTGCATGCAGGCGGCGGCACCGCGCTGCTGTATGCCAGCAAGGGCCTTGTGGACGGCTTCAAGGAGCGCGGCCAGCTGAAGAACTTCGACCAGCAGGTACGCCTCCGGCATGGCCGCAAACCCAAAAATCTTGAACGCTGCAGACCTGGGTCAGCTCGTAAGTCTTCCTCCCTGGATCACCTCGCTCACTCCCATGACTGCCAACACAACACGTGTTGCCGCTTGTGTGCATAAGCGACTGGACTTGGCGGCAGATGCCCTGTGAATGGAGCACTCCTCTTTTGCCTGCTTTTCTCATGAGAAAACGCCCAATGTACGGAGCCTTCCTCGTTTTCCTCCTTCTCCCATAAGCTTCTAGATTCCGCAGTGGGCCTGAAGGCGCTGGAATGGGCAATGCGGGCGCCGATGCATGTGATCGTGAATATGGCCTCACGGCTGCAAGGGCATGGTCCAGGCCAGCACTCACGCTTCCAAGACTTCACATCTTTCAGGTGGGGCTGGAGGCGCTCGAGCGGGCGATGCGGGCGCCGACGCGCGTGATCGTGGACAACGCGGGCGAGGAGGGCGCCGTCATTGTCGGCAAGCTGCTGGAGAACGACCCCACCAGCAACATTGGCTACAACGCAGCCACAGGTGAGCGAGGCTTTGTACTGGCTTTGCGCAGGTTGCCAAGGCTGATGCGCTGCATGTGTAGCTGATGCAGAAGTGCAGCTCGCAGTGTTGTGCGTTGCAGACTTGCAATCGACTTGCAATCGACATGCCTGTTTTTGATACCTTTCACGACTCAATATTCCGGCGTACGCAGGCCAGTTTGAGGACATGGTCAAGGCAGGCATCATCGACCCTGTGAAGGTGGTGCGCACGGCGCTCACCGACGCCGCCGGCGTCGCCAGCCTGCTCACCACCAGCGAGGCCATCATCGTGGAGGCGCCGCAGGTGACGTTTCCTGGCAGCTTTTTCATGACCTAATGCTGCGAACCCTCTGATGGCCTTCTGATGGTGCCGGTCATGCTCGCGTTTTCTGCTGAACAAGGGGTGCTCTGATGCTGTGAGTGGCCGTGACCTCATTCCGCACCGTGGCGCTGTGCGCCGCATTAAGGGCGCAGTCTCATTTCTGACACGTATCCTTCTTGCCCGCAGGAGAAGGGCGGCGGCGGCGACATGGGGGGCGGCGGCGGCGGCATGGGCGGCATGGGCGGAATGGGCGGCATGTACTGAGCGGCAGATGCGGCGGCGGCTGGCAGCTGCAGCACAGCAGCGTATTTCCGCAAGGACTGCGGCAGCGCCATGGAGCCGTGCGCTCCTGCTGCACAGCCGCAGTGCGGGGCACATCGCCGCGTGCAGTGCAGCTCAGCTGCCGCGAACCTGCGGCGCGGGGCACGACTTCAGACAGGCAGGCAGCCGCTTGCAGTGACTTTAATTGATGGACTAGGCAGCCATGTGTAGTGCTAGAGAGGTTTGGGGCGGCTTTCGCCGTGCGGAATACCTTCAGTCAGGCAGGTCGGATCTTGTGTCAGCTTTTCTCATACAACACTTCCCGGTTTGTAACTGTGGTCGCCCCGCCTGAGTGTGAAGGAGTGTGCGAAACGTGCTTTTCTCATACAACACTTCCCGGTTTGTAACTGTGGTCGCCCCGCCTGAGTGTGAAGGAGTGTGAAACGTGCTAAACAACAGTCCCAGCAATGGCGCTTTGGCACTTTATCCGAGACCGCTGGTGTCAGTTGATCCGAGATGTTGAATGGAGACCGAGATGTTGAATGGAGACCGAACCGCTGATTTAGGGTTACCGCTGGTCTCGGAGTTTGCTCCCCTCCGATACAATCACGCTGCCGTGTTTTGATACGTTGTGATTCTGCGCAGCCCCGGATCCGATCCACACAACTCTGCTTGCACTTCACCCTTCACAGTGGCGGCTGCGACCCTGCGTACTCAGCCTCTCGAGCCAGCAGCAGGCGTGAAGCGGCCCACTTGCTCGGCGACCGACCCCGCGTCCCGAACGCCCGTTGTAGTTGTCAGAGCCGAGGCGCCGGCGGCAGGCCCAAACATCAGTGTCTAGCATCAGCTGCCAGGCTCTGGCTGGTGGCGCGTTGGCTGCAGCTCCACAGGCGCCCGTATCCCGCGCACCTTCTCACCGATCCCTCGCAAGCTTGTCAGTCGAGACTGCAGCCGCCGGCCACAGGTGAGACTGACATGCACTTCAGCCTCAATTTGAGTCCTCTCATCACTTTGTGCATCGAAAGCATGCTGCCATCGCTGTGCTTCGGGTGCCGGTCGTCGCTGGACCCGCTCCACTGACCTGCGCGAGCGGCAGCCAGCTTGAGCGCCCCTTTTGTCCGAGAGCAGCTGTGTGACATCATAATGCACTCCTTGAAGGGTTTCTGGAAGGCACAAATGCCTGCAATGGACGCATTGAAAGCGTTAGGCTGATGGCTGCGCCGCCAATGGCAAACTTGAACACTTGACAAACACCTTCTTTGCGGCAGCTCTTCTCGAGACTTGTTCACTCAAGACTGAAAATTGAGATTGCGACCGCTCGACGCTGAGCTCGTCACGTTGATGGCTTCCAGGCTTCAGCATGACACGGCACTAGCAAGAAGCGGCGTTCCCGGCAGCCTGCACGGCAGCTGCCGACATGGCTGACAGCAGCATGCAGCCGATGAAGGATCGCGTCGGAGACGCCATGATGCTACAGCTGCGTCAGATGGTGGACAGCAGCCGGTATGCCGGCGCCACGGCGGCGCTCAAACTGTTGTGCCGCCTGGCCCGCGCGGGCCTCAGCATGCCCAGCATCGGCATCTGGAGCAGCACGCTGCTGTGCCAAGTGCGACCGTGGTTTGATCGCCCCTTTGAAGTTGGTAGTGAAAACTAGTTTCTAATGCAGCCTTTGAAGCCGTGCAATCACCCCACTACTGCCATGTCTGGCTGTTGTGCTGGCCCGGCGGCCGCGCATGCGCATGTCCACATGTTTTGACTCGTGCTGGCGCCGCAACGATGGCCCATCAACATCAGCACTGATCATGCCATAAAACTTAGCATTTGATGTAGGATCCAACCAGCCCATAATCTCTGTGTTCTGCTGCAGGGCCGCATCAGCCTGAAGGCGACGGACGGAATCGTGAAGGGCATCGTGCAGCGGCTGCCGGCCGCGCGCGCGCAGGTCGCCACCAGCTACGTCGAAAAGCACGGCTGCGCGCCGGGTGTCGACGAGGCGCTGGTCTGGGACCAGCTGGCGGAGAGCGTGCGGATGCAGTCCAGCCTGGATAGCCGGGACCTCCGGGCGAGAATGCGCATGATGTGGCCTGCCGAGTGCGGTTTCGATCTTTTGGTTTTTGCGTTGTGCTGTTTTGCTGCTTCGGCTCACTTGACTGCTGCGCGATGCTGTGTGCACATGCGTTGTGGTGAGCTTGCAAGCTGTCAGTTTCTGCTGTCGTCTGGCTAAAATTTATGCTCTGAGAGGAGGCGCATCTGGGGAGCATCAGCAAGGTCTCAGAGGACCACGCATCGTGATTCCACAACGAACCACATCGTTTATGCTTCTGGTGTCGCCACTGCAGGGAGGTCTTGGCGGCTCTAGAAGAGGGCCGATACACCATGTACGCGGCCCGCTTTGGCCGCTGCTCAGAGGTGGCGCTTCTTCTCCTACCACGAACAGCACAACAGTACTGTGTGCAGCTGCAGTGACGCCTCTGCCATGATCCACATGCAATGCGCACTGCAGACTAACATCCAGCTGTAGTGTCCACTGCGGTTCAGCGTGCATGTGTTCCATGTTGCCGTTCTGACATTGCAGCAGAGCTTCGAAGACGGAGGCAGAGATAGTGGTCGCATCGATGAGCGTGCGCCCTTGCTGCCTGCAGTGCAGCGGCAAGGCGAAGCAGGGCACGTGCGGTGGCCCCCGCAGCACGTATGCCTGCCGCCGCCGCCAGGGCTGCGAGTTGGATCGCATGACAGCCTACGGGATCCTCAACACGCCGGTGCGCATGCAGGCCCTGCATGCCTGGTTTGCTTGAGTTGGATTTGGGGAATGGAGCTGCAATCACGGCGCCCTGCGAGGGTGAAAGGGGGCATGTGCGTCTACTGCGAGGCCATGCGAGCGGGGATCACAGCCAGAAGGGTTTTAATGTAGATGCCCAGACTGAACCCTTTCTGCTACACATCTCATGCACCGACAGGTGACGACCGTCATGACAGGGCGACATGAACTCTCTGATTACTTTCGTGTCCACATGTTTGCAGGAGCTCAGTCTGACCGAGGGCAACGAGTTGCGATTTTGTTGATGTGGTTCAAACTATGGCCACACGCTTTTCACTACACGTTCACGTTCTTCCTTCACGCAGAAGCTCAATCTCAGGAAGGGCAACGCGCCCTGGCGATGCTCGTGTCCTGCTGAAAGTGTCTGCGTGCGTGGGACCAGCAACATGCGCCTGCGTTCTGCCGAAGCTCAACGTCAAGGAGGGCAACGCGTCCTGACGATGCTCACCCCCTTCTGACTGCTTCTTTGTGCCTGCTTCTGACTGTTACGCGCTTGTATATCGCAGAAGCTCAACCTCAAGGAGGGCAACGCCCGCGGCGACGTCCACGACCCGGCGTCCTGGGAGGTGCTGGCACACAGCGACAAGCCGTCGTCCACGTCGTCATCCCGCGGCGGCGGCCGTGGCAAGCCGGCGCCGCAGGTCAAGCGGCTGGCGGTCACGCAGGCAGACGCCGACTGGCATGGCGGCATCAATCAGGTGCGGGCACGCCACTTGCACGTTAGTTGACTTCCGCAGGTCGCCATTGTTCATACCACACGACGTAATGCCCTGTTGCAGCAGGCTGTAAGCCAACAGCCACTGCCAAACAGCGAACGAAATCTGCCGACGCAAAGTATGCTGGGTACTTCTTGCTCCATTTGATCCGCGGCTCGATGAGCTCCACATCGTGCTGATCTTGCTGCAGATTGCTGCACAGCGCCATAATCTCAAGAAAACACGACCACAACTCGCCTGCAACGAGGAGCGGCTGGCGGCCGTCAACGCGCAGATCTTTGAGTTTTCTGCAATCTGCTGCACGATGCAGTCAGCTCTTGAAACCTTGTCGAGCTGCTATTTGAAATACCTTTCTTTTCCTGCAGATCGCCTGCAATGAGGAGCGGCTGGCCGCCGTCAACGCGCAGATCCGCAAGCAGCGCCAGGACACAGGCCGCCCCATCGGCGACGAGTTCTTTGCGGTGGCAGCAGAGTGCGACGACAGCGCCGGCGCGGAAGCGGGAAGTGGCAGCAGGAAGCGCCCGGTTGCCGACGGCGCCGCCAGGTGCGTCCGCTTGCAGCTGTTCTCCTGATTCGTCGTTTCAGGCCTGACTTTGTTCACGTTGGCAGGCGCCGTACCAGTCACAACGCACAGGGGCCAGCTCCTCTGTGGAAAATAACAGTAAAACATGACAGCAACTGTTTTGCTTCGTCGTATTCGTTTCTTAGTTCGTGGTCTGGACATCTGCATGCATCGGCATCTGCTGCTCATCTGCTGCGACACCCCATGGCACAGGTCAGCTGCGCCGCCGCCGAAGAGGCGCCGCCGCAGCAGCAGCAGCAAGCAGCCGCAGCGGCGCAGGGCGGCAGCGCCCTCAGACTCAGAGGCCTCAGACTCGGAGGTCCAGGAGACGCACGCCTGCAGCCGCGTCACGGCGGCTGTGGCGGCGCCGCGGCCGCAGCGGGCAGCGGCGGCGCGGGCCATCTTTGCGCTGCGGGCGGCGACGGCGGAGGAGGCGGCAGTATCGATGGAACAGGAGGCCGCGGCAGATGAGCCAACGGCTGCAGCTGAGGAGGCAGTAGCGGCAGAGGCAAAGACGGCGGACGCCGGCAGCTGGACCCGGCCCGCCATGCGCAGGCGCAGAGGCAGCTCGCCGCGGGAGGCGGCGGCAGGCGGCCCTGCCATCAGCCCCGCCACCGCCGCCGCCGCCGCCGCAGGCTCCTACGGCGGGGCTAAGGGCACAGCAGGGTCCGGCCGCAGCGCCTATGCGCCCGCGCAGCCGGCAGCGTACCTGGCAGCGTGGACGAAGAAGCCCCGCAGCCGCGTTCACGAACGCCTCAGCACTAAAAGGCCGGACCGCACCGCGAGCGGCGGCAGCAGCGGCGGCGGCGATAAGGCCTCTGCGGGCCGGCAGCAGGCGGCACGCAGCGTGCAGCCGCCGCAGCCGCTCCTGCAGCGCGTTGCACATGCGCCGCTCAGCCAGGTGAAAGTTTAGCTGAATGTGGAGACTGCACATCACAATGTCTGCCTCCAACCCTTTGAGCGCCAATGCATGCGAGGCAGGTCAAGCGGTCTTGGACGAGCCAGAAACCACATCTGCCTGCTCGCTTTCGACAGACTACGTTTTCGGTTTTAAACAGCATGTGAGATAGCAGATAACAGTGTCGAACAAGTCAGAGCACAGCTCTCAGCCGACTATCTGCATATTGTGCTGCAGGACCTGGAGAATGTGCCGCCAAACCCTCCGCCAAGGTTCGGCGGGTACGGCCTCAACGGTTTTGCGCTGTCGCCGCCCGCGCTGCTGCACACCGCTGTCGTCCCCGGCTCGTCTGCGGGTGTGTTCTGCTTGCAATTCGTCTGATGTCTTCCCCAGCATTGTTATCATTGTCGTACGCCCTTGTGCAACCATCGAATCTGACGTACACATTTGCAATGACCCCCTGCACCTGGCAAGTGGCACAGCAGCGTCATGGAGAATTAGTCCGCAGCAAACTAACGCTAGGAACCAAGGCAGGCAGCTGAGTTAGTAGTCTTCCTTGCAGCACAATTGATGTGTGTCCATGTTTCCGACTGACACACATTGGCGCCCCCATGCAGACAGCAACAGCAGCCCGGACGCGTCGCCAGCGGGCTCCCCAGGAGGCTGCACCCGCCCCGCTCGCGACCCGCTGCTGCAGGCGGCGGCTGCGGGCGGGCCGGCACGACAGGACTCGCCGGTGCTGCTCCACAGAGCTGCTGCGGGGCCAGCGCTGGCACGGATGGACAGCCCCGGCGCCTTCCGGCCCAGCCCCTTCCAGCAGCCCCTTCAGACGGCGGCGGTGGCGCCGCCGCAGCTGGTGGTGGGCTGCCAGTGGTGGTCCTCCACTCAGCCGGCGGAGCCTCACTACAGCTTCCTGTCCTGCAGCGAGCAGCTGGCAGAAGAGCCATGTGCGCCCACAGCTCCCGGCGGGACAAGCTCCCACATGCAGTGGTCAGAGCCCTCCGGCTACAATCCATGCGACGGGCTGCGCTATCCGTCGCCCGCATCGCCGCTATCGCTGCCGCCGCCGCAGCAGCAGCAGCAGCAGTCGGGCGGCAGTCTGCAGACGTGCAGTGGGGTAAGCACGCCGCTCTACTACGGCGGTGCAGATGCTGGCTGCTGGCAGCCGCCGCCAGAAGAAGGAGACATCACCAGCTGGTTCTGCGAAAACGATGAAGCGTTTTTCGCAGCGCTGTGGACCCACAATGGCACCGCTGCTGCAGCCGGCGGGGGGCAGCAGAAGAACTGACGTGCCTACAGCTGCCGACGCCCCGCTCGCCACATACAGCGGCCGCCCGCAGATGTACCGCTGCCAGCCATAGCACGCGCGCCACGGTGCTCGCGTTGTGGCCGCCCCATATTGTGAGACTACCTACAGAAGTTCATAAATGCGGTCAATGAAGGCAGTGAGCAGATGCACTTAATGAACAGCAGGCAGCATGGCAGATTGATCAGCCTGGCTGCGCTGAACAAGCAGGGGCCGAGCGTCTCGGCACTGTTCCGCCAGCGGCACTGGCCGCCGCAGCTCAAGCCGGCAACTGCGAGAATAACGCAGGGTCAACAGTGCGGCTGCTGGCACAGGTTTTGCGCCAGCATTGGAACATTGATTCACAGCTTTTGTCTCGCTGCACGCACGCGATTATGAAACACCCGTAATGTACCACATCGGAAATGAGATGAAAGTCGCAGGACTCAACCTTTGTGGAGCTGCTGGCAGAGCGTGTTTGCTGCTTTAAAGCAAATTTGCGAGCGCATAAGGCAGCAAACTCTGCGTGACCCTCCCTCCCCACCCATGACAAGGTGATTTGCTGACGACAGCAATGTTGCTGGTGGTAGCAACCCAAACATCCGCCCCATAGGGTGTTGCTCTCACTGAGTGGCACTGTCTGAGGAGGCGATGTCGCCGTGCATGATGCCTGCTGGTCGTTGGTTGAACGTGGCACCGACTGACGAGCATCTGCACGGCAGAGAACACAATTCTGGGAGGTCTTTAACATGCTGCAGTGCTCTTAGAAGAGCTGCACATGTGGTTGAGGCATCTAGGCTACATTCAATGATGGCGGTTTTGTCTGGGACTGAGCCTAGTACCGCCGTTTGCCGCCGTGAGAATGATTGGCGAGAGAGACAGCAGGGTAGATAGATAGATAGATAGATAGATAGATAGATAGATAGATAGATAGATAGATAGATAGATAGATAGATAGATAGATAGATGACGATGAAAAATCTGGTCACTAGCCAGGCAGGACCGGCATTGCAGTTCACATAGTGTGCAAAAGAGTGGAATAGAGTCTGGCATGTAATACATTGGATGTCCATTCATCGCAGGCGAGCCAAAGCAGATTTGTGAATGCAACTTGCTCCCATGTCCATTCCCTTCCATCCCGATCGATCGGCGACGCACATCAATGAGAACGGCCAAGGATAGCAGACTGTTCCTCATGAGCCACGATACCACCATAAGAGGCACCTGCTGATCTCTGATAACGACACAGAATACAAGCAAATCGGTAGGAACGTAAACGCGATGCTGCTGCAACAATCAAATAAACAAGTGCGCAAATACCGTCTGAACCTCAAACAGAGCTGCTGGCCGGAAAGCAACGGTTGTGGATTCAGGTGAAGGTCCATTCCTGCTGCGGCTTCATCCTTCGCTGCTGTTGCCGAGAGCGAACAGACCTATGGCACATAACCCCCTGGGATCCCTCCACACGAGTCGACACGAGTCTGCTTCGTGGTGCGGCGCTATGCGCTCACGTGAGTGCGGCCAGTCCCAGTACTGCTCAGGCCACCCCGGCTCCGTTGCTGTGGTTGGTGGAGGCCGCTGCGCGTCCAAACAGACGAGCGCCTGGTAGTTCCTCGACCGCCGCATCTGCGCCCCCACGTGGCTGGCTGCTCTTTGCGCGTGCATCCATCATCCGCTTCATGACTCCTGTGTTCTCGCACAACTTGCTTGTGTTTGTTTATGGCAAATTTTCATCAGGCATGGCCTGCAGAGTGATTGAGCATGTACACGCATCGCAGGTGCAGTTGAGAGAAGAGGTTCTGCAATTCTCTCAGGTTACGTGAAGCCATCCGTTCTGCACGACGAGGGTGCACATGGGGTGCACATGGGCAGCGCTGGCACAAGGTACCAGCGTCTCTGAAAAACGAGGGCAAAACAGCTCGCACCGCAGGTGAAGCTGAAGGGGCGGCCCTCCCACTGCCCTGCGCCACGGAGTACACACTGCCATTCAGCGCCCACACGTATCGTGCACGAATGTGTCTATAGCGGCATTGCTTTGAGGTCCAGTTGCTAACAGGCGTAAGAAGCGCAAAGACGCATTGAAGCAAGAGCCAACCATAGTTTACGAAGTGGTCCCAGGCCGCGCCCGGCTGGCGACCCAGTGCTTCTGGGATGTCCTGCCATCACATATCGACAGCTCATCAGAAGAAGGACATGGCTTTGAGGCACACTTCGCATCATCTCAGGGCTGCGCCAACTGAACCACGATAGCTTACAACGTCAACAGAGCCGTGCGTTGCTGCTGAGTACCAGTGCAGGGTGAAGGACGAGAAGCAAAGCACAGGCAGCGAAGTGCAGGAGAGGGGGAAACTCACCGCATTGCGGCGCATATAGTAGTCCACGTCGAAGCACTGCGGGCCACGTGCCGCCATCGCCAGCGTCATGGGCAGCTTCAGGAATGCGGCCTCGGCGACGCCCTCGTTGGCGGTCACATCAGCGCGGCTGGGGCCGAACAAGCTGCTGCCGTCGCCGCCGGCCATCCACGTGTCGTACTTGGCAGCGGCGCGGGCGTACGACCAGCCTGTGTATAAGATTACAGTGCCTGGTGCTCACTTGTGTTGGGTTTGCAGTCCTGCACCTGAACTGGGGTTCATGACAATGCCAAGAAGAGGGCCAGGATTACAAGACGCGGTGCACCTGTCACCGGGAAGTGCAGGTGGAATACTGCAGCACCCTCCAGACAGAATGGTAGGAGGCAGGGTGTGCCGCGCAGAAGGGTACTGCTAGGATACGTACCCAGGTCGATGAAATGCGCTTTGACCTTGACGAACATGACCTCGAACGGGTCCTGCATCGCACAACGCCTTTTAGACGTGCCTTGTGATGGTCTGGAACCAGTCAAGGTCGACTTCACTACCCACACATTGCGCCGTTCACGCTTTCTGCCAGCTGCTGTGGAGCAGTTTGCACAGTGAAAACGCAGCTGTGTGAACTCAAAGTGATTGCTGGAAACGCTGACGGCAACATCGATCAAGTCCGAGATGGGCACGATGCGGCCTGTGTGCACGTACAAGGCTGATGCCACTGTTCATGAGCGCCATGTAGGGATTGAGACCGCCGTTGCAGCCCCAGTTGGAGTGGTCCTGCCAGTCCACACCCTGCGAACACAAGTTACAAAACGTCTGCCAGCTGGTGCCATGATATCGATGGCATCCATCATAGTAACGAAGCTGGTGACACATGGTGGTAGTATACTCGAATGGATGTGCCGAGCTGAGCTGAACTGTTTCCTGTGTTTTGCTGCTGGGTGCTGAGTGCTGACTCAAAGACGCGGGTGCCGCAGCCAAGCCGCAGCTTCCTGGCTGCGTCATAGCCTGACATGAGGGCGCTCATGCAGACTATCGCATTCTCCTCGACCATGACAACAGATACCGGTCTTTCCATGCCATTTCCCAGGCTGCTGAGGAGGTCGACTCACCTGGTAGCGCCACATGAGGCAGTCGAGGCCATAGCCGGCGTTCAGGATCGCGGCGCTGGAGCCCAGCTCGGCGTGCCAGATGGCGTCGTGGATGGTGCGGTGGCACTCCAGCACTTTGCCGTCACGCTGCAGGATGCCGAGGCCCACCTGTTGCACACACCTCTGAAGTTATGAATCATATGGGCGTGTGACTGCATGCGACAGACCGAATGTTCCTATGTTCCATGACGCTGCTGCGGCGAATGTTCCATGACGCTGCTGCAGAAGCCCTTCTACGGAGATGTTTTACAGGTCGTCAAAACCTGCCTGCCACAACATTTTACAACTGCGAAGACTGAGCGCTCAGGTAAACATTCATGATCACCTTGTCGGTGGCGACCACGTAGGACTGCACATGCGGGTTGCGCCGCCACGGCGCGGTGGGATCTCCGTTCCGCGGTGAGCCTGCAGGCAACAGTGCACCCCTCATGTGACGTTGGTTCGCCTTCTGGAGTAGAAACTGCATGTATCGATGTATTGAACCCAGCAGAAGCTGCCGAAGCACATTCCATCATGCACTCAGCAGCATCTGGCGGCCGCTGAGCGCTGCCGCCGCGGCCGCCGAAACGGCAGCGAGACCCTTCCCTGTCTCGCTTGTGGACTGCAGGCTTCTACCAAAGGCCAGACGCACCTTCGCAGCTGATGGTGGGCCCAACAATCTTGACGGTGTCGGACAAGCGGCCCGTGAAGGCGGACGCCCAGTGCAGCGCTGGCGGCCAGTACGCCGGCAGCAGCGGCCCCCGTACCGACGAGTTCATGAGCACAAAGTAGGAATAGTCGCTGGTGTCCACATCCGCCTGCAGGAGCAAAATTGAAACAGCACACTCAGACGAGAGCAACAGAACTGAATGGGAGGGGCTATGTGCATTGCAGCCATCTCATGTGTCCAGGCGCGGTCATCACAGTGCCATTTGCGTCGGGTCTGTTCGTGGCTGATAGTGCGCCGCTGTCCATTTCCGTCGATAGAGAATGGGCAACATCCATTTGCAATGTGGGGCAGAGACAAGGTGGTACACAAGGCCAGCAGACAGAAGCATCAATGGGTTGCCTCTACTGACGATGGAGGAGCGATGACTGCATCACCTGCTCCAAAACCCAGCCTATGGTGCCCCAGTCAAAGCACCTGCGCAAGGCGGCAGGAGATCTAGGAAAAGTTGGAGAAAGCATGGACCCTGCTGCCAGCATGCCGCCAAAACAGATGCCAACCTGCAAACTCTGCAGGCCGACCGCGGTGCGCAGCTTACATTCGGGGTGATCAGCGTGTCCAGCAGCGTGACTGAAACAGGACAGCTCAATGCCGAGTGAAGACAGCGCGCACTCGTTGACGTGGAACTTGTAGCGTGCGTTTTCGGGGAGCTCCGGCAGGACCTGCACCAGCGGCAAGCATCAAGAAGACGGGCTGCTGAAAACTGAGGCAGCCATGCTTCAGCAGTGAGCCATTGACTTCCGCATTCAGTGCGCGGCAGCGTGCAGACTAGGACTGACGCAGCCACTCTGATGCAGCCTGAACAATGCATACAGTCCTTCACCTGCGTCATCGCCGGCGCCGGGTCCTGCTGGATGACGATGATGTAGTCGCAGCCGTCGCCGGGACGGATGCCGTGCTTGACGAAGAAGCGCAGGTTGTTGATGTACTCTGCGTTTTCCGGAAGCGCTAAGCGTCAGGGTCTCAGCACAGCACGATAAAGTATGCTCATATGCGGTCATCGTTGACAAACGTATGATGCTGACCAGCACAAGACCTCAACAGGGTCGAAGAGCCAGTGCCTCAGGGCCGGGCCTGCTTGCTACTCTGCACCAGTCTCCACGCAGTAACACAACTGTTAGCGCTGCCTCTGCCTACAAGCGAGAAGATACAATGTTTTGTGTGCACAGTGCAGATCCTGTCGCCGCACCAGGACCGGTGTCGGAATAGACGTAGATGACGAGGGTGTGCGGCATGATCAATATCATTGCCGAAACGCAACCCTAAGGAGGGCATCACTGGTGGCACTGATCGCACCGGGGTCGGTGTCGGCGTAGACGTAGATGACAAGGGTGTGCGGCGGCGTGGTGGTCAGGGTGACGGTCCCGCCGCCGTTGCTGACGGTGGTCGTCGACCGCAGCAGCGCGCCCGCCAGCGTGCCCCTGGCGGATGTAGTGGAAGTAGTGGAAGGCGTTGACATCGTGCCGCTCGTGATGGCACCAGGCCGGATGATGAGCAGGCCTATGAGCGCGAGCACCGCCAGCTGCGCGGCGAAGGCCGCCGTCTTCCCCACCCGGCGCCACCTCCTGCAGTCGTACCACACGCAACTACAGCTGGTGGTGGTGATATTGCTCACAGCGTGTTACCAGGAGGTGTGTTATTGAAATGCTGCGCTGGGCGCTGGACCTTGAATGCCATCATCGGCAGCAACCTCTCTGTACATTGCCGCAGACACCGGAACACTTAAGAAAGGCATCCATTTCCGCAGCCCCGCCGCTTAAATCTGCCACAGACAGTGCCTTCACCTCACCTCGACTTGGCGCGATGGTTGCGCGCCGCCACTGTGTCCTGTAGGCCATTTGGCAGCAGCGGTGCCGCGTGGTTTGCATAGTGTGTTGCTATTCCTGGTACCACCATGTGGCCGCACTCAATCCAGGGGTTCAGCCGCAAAGGCAGGGCCGCCGCCGCACGACCCTCCTGCGCAGTGCACACGAAATGGGTTGGACGAGGCTCAGCAGCTGCATGCTGTCTCCGAGGTGCACCAGTGTCACCAGGCGAGCAATACTCGAGCAATACTTGCAGCTTGTCCGTGCACTGCCGGCTGCACATCCGGCACGGCGACTTCTCATTGATCGAGTGTGCAGATCGCAGACCGTTTACGCTTCGCGTGCAAGGCAGCACACGCACCTGACAGGCAGCACACGCACCTGACGGTCGGTCGGCAGCCGTGGATTTTCACCCCGGCGGCACCTGCTGCGCGTTCGACCAGCACGAGCCGAAGGCACGGCCTTGCTGACTATATGAAGGGCAGATCAGTCTCGTATGAGGGCCAGAGAAGCTGCAAGCCAAATTCAGGTGCAGCGGCGGCACGATCTGTGCGCGGAACCTCGAAACCCTCGTCAGAACAAGACCTCGTTGGGGGGCGCCGTCGGCAGGCAAACGAAAACGAAACAGAGCGCAGCACGTGTGACCATCTGCTGTCAGGACGTGCTTTCAAGAGTCGTGGCAGTTCCAGGTGTCTAAGCGCCGACAACTTGCAACCGGTCCGTGCAATTGGCGAAGGACTATTGGACCGCACACAAGGGGAAGCCAGGGCGGAATGGACGACGACCAAGTCAACATGCGAATCCACATCAAACGACCCTTTGCGCTGTGTGCTATCTGAACATCAGTCTGAGGCATTGCCATCGTCACCGTCAGAACTGCAGCCCTGAGCGGCGGCCGCCTCTCCTTCATACTCGCTGCCGCTGCTGTCGCCCCGACCCCCTTCCCCGCCGCCCTTTGCCCTGCCCTCCGCACCGCCCTCCTCTTCGCTGCTGTCCAAGCTGATGGGAGCCAGCTTGCGGCGCGCCGCGGCGGCGGCAACGCGGCTGCCGCGCCACTGGATGCCATCGCCGCCGCCGCCGCCGCTGGCCCCAACTAGAGCCGCGGCCTCTGCCACCGCGTCCGCCTCGTCGCCTGACGATGTGGCGGCGGCCGCCTTCTTGCCGCGACCCCTGCCGCGGCCGCGGCCGCGATCGCCCACTGCCCGGCCGCCGCGGCTGCCGCGCCCCCGCCTGCGCTCGGTGGCCGCCCCTGGCTCCGTTGCTGCAGGCACGCTGCCCACAGAGTTGAAGGCCTCCTCTGTGGACGCCAGCGCCGCGGCAAACTCAGGGTCCACCTCCTCCGCCTGCAGTGCAAGGGTGCAAGGTGGACACATAAGCTCCAATCCTTTGCGATGACACGACGAGATCACGAACCTGAATTGCATATGTGTACTGCGGTTATAGAGCACGGTAAGGCTGATATGCAAAGCCCAGGTCTCGAGCATGGCACCCTTGCAGCGTCCAGGAGCACCGCCGCTGCAGCCGCAGTGCACTCCGCCTCTTACAGCAGCCCTACGACATCATGCACGCGGTAACATGTTCAGCAGGAGTAGATCCAGCACCTCGCCGATACCGGCCGCCAGGTCGTCGAGGTCCACAGACGCGCCCGCGTGCGAGCCGCTGCCGGCGCGGCCGCGCAGCCGCGCCGGCGCCTCGCCGGCCGCCAGGTGGATGTCGGGGTTGGTTTTGCCCGAGATGCCCGCCACCGCTCTCTGCCATGACAGCCGAGGCAGGACGTTAGTGGTGAGTGGGATGCTGTATGGTGGCATGCACAAGGCTGTCCGGCTTTCATTTCTGGACTCAACACTGCGTCGTGAAGGCTCCTGAACAGTTGCAGTATATAAAGGCAGGCACAATATCAGTAAAGTGCAAGGACAGAGGTGGATACGTGGAGCCTGCTTTCTGCTTTCAGCGAGCAGAGCGTAGAAACCAGCCTGCCACCTGCGTCGTCCTTTCCTGCCTCTCTATGCAGTACGCAGTGTCCATGCATGTCTCGAATGTGCTGCAGAAAATGTCAGCACAGCTCAGGGACCAACATGGTGTTGGCGAATCAGAACAGCGGGCGCACCTGCAGGCGCGATGACTTGATCTTGGCGAAGCGCTGGGAGAAGGACAGGAAGTGGTCCATCCGCGTCTGGTCCACACGCGCATCGTGCGCCTTCAGCACCGGCACCAGCAGCTCGTCCGCCTCCACCTGTGATTGACAGAAAACGTCCTGAAAGGAGGGAGGTTGATCGGTCATGAGCTTGCAATGCTCTATGGACGAGCACTCGTCGTTCGCTTCTATCACCGGCACCAGCAGGTAGACTGCCTCGACCTTTGCGGCGGTAGACACACAAACATGTTTGTAAAAAGGGTATGGGACTGGCACGTGACTGGTTGCAGATGTGCAGGAGGCCATGCGCCTTCAGCACCGGCATCCCCAGCTTGCCCGCCTCCACCAGCACATCCTCAAACATGACGCGGATAGCAGAGTAAAACAGAGTGGATCAGAGGATTGCACCTGGCTCCAGCCCGGCTTCTTGGAGCAGGAGCGGCACAGCAGCCCGGGCCATGGTATCCAGACTCGAGGCAGCATGGAGGGTTGGACGTTTATCTGGATGCAAGCTGGATAGAGGCACACACCTGGCTCCAGCCGAGCTTGTTGGAGCAGAAGCGGCGCAGCAGCTCCAGGTCGGGGCGCCCGTGTGAGATCCTCGCGCGCGACTGGTCCACGCGCGGCTTGGCATACGCCTCCGCCACCGCGGGGTTGGGAAACGACTTGGGCATGTCCCAGTTCTTCCTGCAAAAGACGTCAGTAATATGTATTTGCTTGGTCCCAGGAATATTTGCATGCAAAACACAATTCAATGTACGCCTCTGCAACCGCAGGATTTAGGAAACAACTTGGGACATGTCCCAGTTCTTCCCGCTTCCGTAAGAGCGTCTCGCATTATCTGCGAGCTGGCATAAACCATGTGAGCCCCAGGCCAGCTGTCAATTGCAACGGCGGGTCAGTATGCCTCTGCCTGCAAGCCAGCAACGGTTTCCCAAAACGTGTCCCGACATGTTCTGGCAGACGGGTGCACATGCTCCTGGCACGGCGGAGCAGCCTCGCCAGGCCCGCCATGTGCAGGATAAAGGATGTAGCGCACCTGACAGTGCGGTGGCGGCGCTTGAACTCGCGCAGCAGCGGCAGGTCGTCCGCTTCCGGCGCCGCCTGGCTGGGCCCCGCCTCCTCCCCACCCTCTGCCTCGCCTGCAACGACGCACATGCACGCGTTGTGCCTTTCGAATTGATCGGCAGAGAAATGGCGATAGGGGCAACACTTCGCATCTCTATGACGGGCCCTGCTGGCGCCCGCTTGTGCACAACCCAGGGTCGGCCTGGCTTCATGTTTTGCAGCAGCGGGGACTTCTGCGCTGCAGGAATTGCGCCCTGCACAGCACGATCGGCTCGCCTGCCGCGTCCTTCTTCTTGCGGCCGCGGCCGCGGCCCTTGACCGTCGCCGCGCGGATGGCCTCGGCGTCGGGCGCCAGCACCCACCGCCGAAAGTCCAGCAGCGCATCGTCGCCGGCAAAGGCGTTCACCGTCTCCACAGCGTTCACGATGCCTGAGCACAAAACCTCCACTATAACCTTCTGTCAGAGTAGAGATAGGCACCGGCGTCAAATTTCCTTGGATAAAAAAGTATATATGTCAATCAAAGGGTATCTATTTCATGGTAGCAAAAATAAACCCAGCGCCTTAAAACCAGCAGCATGTTGAACAAGAGCAGACCAAGCTCATCCGGCTGGCGGCGCTGCCGGGCTCCGATTACCCGGAGGGCATCAACAGCATCGGTGCGCGTGTGCTTGTCGATCATCCCCATATTACAAAACCTTCGACTTGAACAAGAGCAGACCAAGCTCATCCGGCTGGCCGTGCTGCTGTGTTAGCCTGCGCCGAGGGCATGACTGATGTTCTCGGTGCAGCAGCCCTGTCGTCACACTTCAGGGTTGTGCTCGATGCCAGGACCCTGCTGTCCAGCTCGCATCAGTCAGTGCGTTGCTAGAAGGTCCAGGCAGAGCTTCTGGTTCTGAAGATGTGGCTTGGATTCGCAGTCAGCCAGCTTGAAATCCGATATGATTAAACGCAAAACCAGCCGTAATATGGGGATGATCGACAAGCACACGCGCACCGATGCTGTTGATGCCCTCCGGGTAATCGGAGCCCGGTAGTGCCGCCAGCCGGATGAGCTTGGTCTGCTCTTGTTCAAGTCGAAGGTCATGTAATATGGGGATGATCGACAAGCACATGCGCACCGATGCTGTTGATGCCCTCCGGGTAATCGGAGCCCCGCAGCGCCGCCAGCCGGATGAGCTTGGTCTGCTCTTGTTCAAGTCGAATGTTACGTAATATGGGGATGATCGACAAGCACCAGCGCACCGATGCCGTTGATGCCTTCTGTGTAGTCGGAGCCCAGCAGCATGGCCAGCCGGATGAGCTTGGTCTGGTCCATGCCCAGCTCGCTCTCTATGTCCTTGGCGAAGTACTCCTCCACATACGCCTTGGCATCGAAGATGTGCCTGCAGATTTTGATAGGTGTACAAGATATCATCCAAGTAGTCGACAGTCAGCTCGCTCTCGATATCCTTGACGAAGTCCTCCACCAGGTACACCATGGCATCAGAGAAGTGCCTGCGCCCAGCTCAGAGCATTCAGCGATGAAGGCGAAGTCGAAAGGGAAGAGCCCACAGTCTCAGTCATGCTGTCTCAGTGTCCCGGTGGCAGATCCTGCCATCGAATCCATGCTACCTACGTCGCCCAGAATGTTACATGCAGTGGATGCATCCAGAACGAGTGCGTTTCACCAACTTCATGAGCGCGCACCTGTACACGTGGCGGCCGCCAAAGAGGAAGACGTCGCTGTCGTCCGTCACCACGCCGTCCACCAGCCCCGCTGCGTCCAGCCACGCGCATTGCGCCTCCGCCTGACAGCAAGACAAAACGAATTGGATGTTGGTGGCAAACTGCAGGAACATCTGGTGGCAACTGCTGTCAGGAGGAGGACGCCGTTCACTGGCCCTGCCGCGTCCATCCATGCGCATTGCGCCTCCGCCTGGAGATGCCGGTTGGACACCAGGTCACGCAGCGGTCAAATCGCCCATGCAGGAGAGACTGAGCGCAACTTCTCTTTCTGCGAGCTCTGCCGCAGGCACCACTGAAAGCACGTGCAAGGCAACTGGTGATCCACAGACAGCGCTGCGAGTGACAGATAGACTCAGCTGTTGCAGAATACAGTACCACAAACACTCGTTCGAATCATGTAGATGCCTTCATGCCGGCGCACCTCGCCGGGCGCGATGATGTAAGGCAGGCCGAACAGCTGCAGCAGCTCTTGGCACTCCGCGTACATGTCCTCCGTCGGCGTGTCATACTGCCCCGTCTGCGCAGTAGCACACACTAATTGATGTAGTTTCCACTGTGCATACAGCTGAACAGCAGCAGCAGCTCCCGGCCATTTGTGTACGTGTTATCGTTGGCGGGTCGTACTGCCCATGTACGCAGGAGTCTAAGCCACAGTATACCCTGCTGAGTAGCTGCGCTGCAAATACTGTCTCTGTCGTATTGTGTAGCTCGCTGAGGCTGCCCGGGGCCGATGAAAGGCGGGCAAACAAGGTGCGACAGCCGGCAGTACGACCCGAATAACAGCCCGGGGTGTTGTGCCCTTTGCTTCTGGACATGTCAGCAGCAGTGTGGACGCAACATGAATGGACTCGCCCTGCACAACACTCATCCTGCCGCCTTCACTGCCAGTCGGACAGCGAGGCAGACATAGGACAAGGGGCAGAAGCAAGTGTCCTCTTATTGCGTCGAACCATGTGCTGTGCAACCCTGCTCAGCAACCAAGCTTCGAAGAGCTGCACGTATGCATGTCAGTGCTGCAGCATGGACAGGGGGTCGCAAGGGCGCAGAAAGGCAATGCTGCTGTATTTGCGACCATGCCACTTTGCCTTTTCTGATGCATGGGCGCACCTTGCGGCGCGCCGACTGCCGCAGCTGTTTCTCTGCGGCGCCCAGCCGGTCCAGCTCAGCGTCGACATCAAAGCCCGGCTGCGCCGCGGCCGCCGCAGCAGCGGCCACCTCGTTGGCGCCTGCGGGGCCTGCAGCGGCGGCAGCGGCAGCTGCAGCGGCCGTGTCCTGTGGCTGGCTGAGCTGTGCGTCTGCTGCCTCCAGGGCGGCAAGCTCTGTGGTCTCCGCGGCACCTGCTGGCATGTAGGATTAGGGTTGGTGATTGTCATGGGTACTGACGTGGGCTTGCAGTCGCAGGTAGCATGGCTGCGCTCAGACTCTAATGGGGTCCGCTGCACCAGCCGAACTTGCAGGGTTGATGGTGGATGTCTTCATCTGTTGGAAGCTGTAATTCTGCATTTGAAAGCTCACCCTCGTCATCCTCGTCGTCTGCAAACACCCCAGTGCCTGCAAACACCCCGCTGCCTGCCAGCCTGCCCTCGTCGGCAGGCCGTGGCCAATCCGGCGTGGCGACCGTCGGCCGCCGCTGCTGCGGCAGTGGCGCTGCTGCCGTCACTGGGCCTCCGCCCTTCAGTACCGCTAGAGCCGCCGCCAACTCGGGCGTCCCGGTGCTGGCGCCGGCAGCGGCAGGCCGCGACGGCACAGGCCGCAAGCTGGCAGGCATTGCGGGCGCCGCCGTCACCACTGCTGGTGCCACTGAGCGGTCTGCAGCGGGCGCCGCTGCTCCGCCGGCCGCTGGCCTGGCGACTGCCTTAGCTGCTGCCTGGGGAGCCAGCACCACCGCCTGCTGCTGAGGCTGCGCCGGCGCGGCTGCAGGCTGCGCTGCTGGCTGCGCAGATTGGCCGGGCGGCTTCTGCGGTGGCGTTGCAGCTGGCATGTCAGCCAGCTTGGCGAGCCGGCGACGCTTTGGCGGCGTGGGCGCTGCCAATGGCTGCTGCTGTGGCTGCTGATGCTCCGCTGCCGCTTCCCGCTGCTGGGGTGCTGCAGCAGGCTGCATAGGAGCGGCTGCAGGCTGTTCTGTCGTAGCGTGCTGCTGCTCGGCTGCTGCAGGGCCGCTGCCATTGGGGCCGGGTGGCGACGACGCCGGAGCAGCATCTTCCCACATCAAGTCCTCCGGCTCGTCTGCACCTGCTGACGGCTGCTGCATCCCTGAACCTGCACCTGCAAGCAAATATACAAGACAATTTTGCCCAGCCGTGGCAGCTCCATCCTTGCACACTTTATAATTCACGTCTCAGCTGTGAGCCTTGAAAACATTTTTGTAGAATTTTCGATGAAAGGATCAGAGGAGTCGACCGAAATCCCAATTTCAATTGCCATCGAAATCTCACCATCACAGCGTGTAAAGAATGTCAGAGTCCGGCAAGCCTCGGCGAGAAGCAAACCTGCTGCCGCACCAGCGGCATCGCCAGCGCCCCTCGCGTTGTTGGCCGCCTCGGCGATGGCCGCCGCTGCAGCGCGGCCGCCGTGGTCCGGCCCAGCTGCTTCCATCGCCGTGCCGCTGCTTCCCGCTTCCAGGTCCACGATCTCCACGCCCCAGTCGTCCGTGTCGCGCACCTCAGCCGGGCTCGCCCCAGGGCTGCAGTGGGACGCCGGCTGCGCTGCTTTCTGCTGCTGGTGCTGCTGCCGCCGCTGCGGTTCTGGAGCTGCCTGTGGTGCGCCGCCCGATGCGGTTGCCGCCGCGGGCGCCGCAGAGGGTCCAGCCTCAGGCGCCGGCGCCGGCGCCAGGCCAGCGTCTTCCCATTCCATGCCGTCACCTTCACCGGCCAACGGCGCGGTGGCGTCTGCCGTTTCAGCTGCCCCCGCAACATCTGACTGCCGGGTTGCTGCCAGGGATGCTGTGGCTGAGGGCTGCTGTGGCGGGGCAGCAGCATCAGCAGCCGTTGCCGCCGTTGGCGCCGGCTGGCGGGCCGGCGCCGCAGCGAATTCAAAGCCCTCCTCATCGCCGCTGTCGGACAGCTGCCGCTGGCGCCGCCGCTTCCTGAGTGGCGCTCCGCGCTTCACTGCCGCTGGCGCGGCTGCCGGCTGCTCTGGAGCTTGCGGGGCGCCAGCGGGCTCTGCAGCCGCCGCTGATGGCCCTGCAGCGGCTGGCTGGCTGGCTGGCGGCTTGTCATCCGAAGCAGCAGCTGCGTCCGCGGCAGGCACAGCCAGTGGCCCGTCAGCGTCAAACCACTCGAGGTCGCTGTCCTCCTCGACGGGCGACCGTGTGATCTCTGCGCAGTGCAGATTGGCAAGCCGAGTCAGAAGAGAGCGTTGTCGGCATGATGGATGCTGCTTAGCTGACTCTCCCGAGCGCTCACCTGCAAGCGGGCAGCAAAACCTACAACTCATGGACGTGTGCGCACGATGCGGGGGGCTGGGGTCTTGTGCCTGGTAGATTGGAAGGCCTACACCCTGGAAGCGTGCCCTGAGGGCTGGCAAAGCTGGCCATTGGCGTCCCCAACAAACCCGTTCAACATGACAATCAAACAGGACAATTAAACAGGACAGGCAAAGCAGACACAACATATCAGACTTAATTTCCTTGTGGCATTAATGCCGCACCTCCTGGCGGCACGTCCTGGAGGCTGACGGCGATGGCCGCCGGCACACTGCTGGGCAGACAAGGTCCAAATGATACGAGAAACAACTGCCATGAAGACAATAATTGGCGCACCTCCCGACGGCACGTCCTGGAGGCTGGCGGCGATGGCCGCCTGCACCTCAGCATCGTCGTCGCCGACGATTTGAGCGCCGCCGCCCGCGGTGGCCGCCGCCTGCGGCTTTTCGCCCCACTCCCCCAGCTTCCGCCCACCCTGGAGCGCAGACAGATGGGTTCGACATGATGTCGAAGACTGGGCTATCAGGTTGTCGCACCTGCTGCCAGGGACTGGAGGGGAGAGCTATGAATTGTGCAGATGACGTGCTTCAATAATGGGCTGCCAGCCTACAGCCCGTGGCCCAACATCTTCTCATCAAGGTGACATACACGTCCGATTGCGCAGCCCAAGCAGCTGCACGGCACTTTTCTGACGTGCGACAGTGCTGAAAGCACTCCTGAAGAGAGCAGACCTTGAAGCCATGGCTCGTGCTCCAGAAGCGCTGGCGCCGCGCCATGCGGATACGCCACGCCGGCAGCGGGTTCCCCTCGTTGTCGTGGGTGTCCGACCTCGCCAGCTGCTGCAGCCCCGGCTGCAAGCTGCCCAGGTCGCCGCTGCCGCCGACGTCCTCCCACTCCACGTCGGCATCCACGTCTTCGTCCTTCACCTCGCCGCTGCCTATGAATTGACATATGCACACGATCACGTGACTGCAGCCTTGGCACAGTAATCTGCCAGGTTACCGCTGCCGCCGACATCCTCCCATTTGGCGTTGCCCTTTACGCCTTCGTCTTTCGCTCTCCGCCGCCTGTCAAATTGACGTGAGCACTCGATCAGCAAATGCCAGCCTCAGTTGAGCACTGTGCAGAAATCTGCCGCCCACGACATCCCAGTTCAAGCTGCCATCCACGCCCTCGTGCTTCACCTCGACGCTGCCTATCGATTGACACGAGCACTTTATCAGTTGACTGCAGCCTCGGTGAAGCATCGGCCGCCAATGTCCTCCCATTCCACGTCGCCATCCATGTCTTCATCTTTGACCTCACCACTGCCTAGTGATCACAGAAACATTGGTCAATTTCCGGCGAATCCAGTGTACGCATCGGCTGCGTATCTCAACCAAACTGCAAGCCGCAGCCACATGTGACTGGCATGAGCTGGAGAGCCCCATCACCATCTCATGTAAGGTCGAATGCGTATACTTCGCAGAACAGTCCTGGCCAGCCCACAAGTCGCACCTGTGAGGGCGCCGGCGGGGAGGTCGAAGCTGATGTCGAGCGCCGCTTCCTCTGCTTCCTGCTGCGAGGTGTCCGCCGCCGCCGCCTCCGCTTTTGCCGCCTCGGCGGCCTCGTCATGCAGGATGTACTCGCGGCCCTGCTCTGACGCGATGTGGCGGCCCTGGATTCACAGCAGAGTTAGGCTGCATCTGTGTGAGATCGCCTGTCAGCGCATTACACATTGAGCACGTTCCCAGGGGCTGCTGCCGTACCCAAGCAGCTTCACAACGAGCACACCATCTCGCACGAAAGTAAAAGTGGCAACCTTTCAGGCTGCGGGGGAGTACATTGCTAGCCTGATGTTCTCACACAGGAATGTGAAAACACGCACCTGCATGCCGCCGGGCGCGTCGCTGCCGATGGCGTCTCGCACGCTGTCCAGCTGCCGCCTGCGTGCAGCAATTGCTGTCGCGCGGTCAGCAGCCAAGCAGGGTCAGCAGCCAGCAGCTGAGGCTGAGAACTCCCTGCCCCGTCAACACAATTGCCACTATGACCGAACACTGAGTCCAGGCAGTGTGTCAGTCAGTGTCAGTCATGCGGCGCACACGCCGGGATGGGGCGCGCGCCTGAAGTTGCTGGCCTTGAGGAAGGTCTGCATCTGGAAGGTGGAGAAGTCGGCAGGTTGGCCCGTGCGCTCCACGAAGCGCTCCCGGTTGACCGCGTTCTGCGCCTCCCGCATCTTCAGCAGCATCTCGTACTGCACCGACGGCGCAAAGGTGGACAGCACCGCCGGGTCCACCTCCTGCCCCTGCATTCAATTAGAAAGTGTGTCGACGTGACAGATGAAGGAAGGAATCACACCAACAGCGTGTGAAAGATGGACAGCACCGCCGGGTCCACCTCCTGGCCCGGCGCCAAGCAAGATTTCACCTCGCAAGAAGGATGCATCTTGCGGTAGGTAGATCAAAACCGACATGGACTTGGCACTCGCTCCAAACACTTGGCGTCATGGTGTCGCTTTGCATGTTTTGACGCACCATCTCCCAGTCGGCAGCGGCCGCCCTCCCCCTTTTCCTTCTCAAACTTGCACCATTGGAACACACTTCAGATCGATCTTATAAGTCACCGAGGCACACGCACCTCGGGCAGCAGGTCCAGGATTTCGTCCGAGTCGCTACCGCTCTCCTGCCCCTCGTTCGCGGGGTCGGTCGCCGGCAGCCCCGCAGCTCGCCGCTCGTCGCGCTCGGCCCGCTGCTGCCGTGCCTCCTGAAACCGGCGGCCCGCGGCGGCCGCGCCGGCGCCGGCGGCATTTTTGCGCCGCGACCGCTCGCCGCTCGACGGCCCCGCCTCGTGGTCACTGTTGGAAGGCCCCGCCTCATGGTCGTTGGTCGACGGCCCCGCTTCGTGGTCGTTGGTGGAGCGGCCAGCGTGATAATCGTTGAACGCCTCCCACTCCTGCGCCGCCGGACTGAGTGGTCGCTTGTGAAGCCGCAAGTCCAGCCGATAACCTATGGCGGTGCTGCCAGACGGCCAGAAGTTGAGCAGCGGGCTCGGCTGCCAAGCTTGCTGGGTTCCTGCACCCACCAATGCTGCCAATGCTGGCTGCACATCCACATATCCTGATGTAGAGCGGCTTCTCAGTTTCCGCCAAACACGAACATCTCAAACCCTTGCAGAGAACAAGTGTGGTGTAACCCACCTCCTCGTCGCCGCTGCTTGCCTCGGCCAGCTGCACAGCGAGCGCCGCGTCTCCGGCCGTGTCCGCCGGAAAACCCGCTCCCAGCTCCGTGCTGCCGTCGTCCTCATCATCAGGCAGCGTCGGGTCCCACTGCACCTTGCGCTTGGCGCCTGCCGACAGCATGGAACAGGGGCGTTTGCATTGCACCAGCGCTCGCAACCTGCGGCTGGCGGTGTTTATTGTGGTTATTTGGTTGAGTGCAAAGGGTGACGCATGACGAGTCAGGCATGCCCCCTTGACCGCCAGAGCGCTGTGCCTGCCAGAGCTGTTGAGAAGAGCCGTGCATTGCGCCCAGCTCGGCGCACATCGTCTGACAGGGAGACACTGGCACCATTATGCTGACAAATCTCCTGACCTGCTTGCCGGCCGGCAGCTGCAGGGCGTGCGGCGGGCAGCGAGGCCCAGGCTGCCTCCGTGACGGCAGAGCGCGCGTCCGCAGGGGCCTCCACATCCTCTTCTGCCTGCCACCCTGCGACCATCGCTGCCGCTGCCTCTGCGCCCTGCTGCCTATCCTGCCCCTCTGCCACCGCGGCCTGCTGCTGCGCCTGCTGTTCCGCCGCCGCCTGCTGCCTCTGCGCCTGCTCCGCCTGCTGCTGCTCCTCCTGGGGCGGGAAGCCCTTGCGGCGGCGGCGGCGCTTCGGCTTCGGTGCCGGCTGCGGCAGCCCCGCCACCTGCCTGATGGCGTGCTGCCTGCCGGAGAAGCAAATGTCGCCTCAGCCAGCATGCACCTCTGTCCTGGATGTCTGAGGGCAAGCTGGTGCCCGCCGACTGACTTGCATTGGCATCGTGAGAACACGACAGACTGGAGATAGTGCAGCGCAACCTGATAATTGGGTGCAGATGCTGTGGTTTATGCATATCGCAGTGCGCACTTGAGCTGGGCGAGCAGCAGCTTCTCGGCGGTCTTGCGCAGCTTCACGCCAGAGGCCTCCTTGCGGCGGCGGCGCGCGATCAGCGTGCGCCGCTTCAATGTGGGCGTGACGCCGTCGAACACAAAGATCGGCCGCACCCGGTGGAACAGCAGCCTGTGAAGCAGTCGAAGCTTGAGACAATGCTGCAGACGCACATTTATACAATTGAAGGGCAGCAGGCGCCTCTCTGCCCGAGCTAGGACCTGCTCGCCTCATGCTCTAGGCTAAATAGACAGGCGCGCACTTGCAGATGCGGCGGAAGAAGCCGATGAGGTGGGCATTTCGCACGAGGTCGCCCTCCTGGTTACGCATCGCCTTGATGAACTGCACCAGCCAAATCGACGCATCTGCGCAGCACACGGCGCGGGCGTCAGTGCATTCTTCGGTCGTGCCCAGGCGACCGCTCGGCAGCGTCGACTTGCAGCATCGTGCATGCTTGTCGGCCAGGGCGTTTTGATAGCTCGAGGAAACCAGCAAGAGATGCCGCGTGTGCATGGCGCAGAAGGCGGTAACATGACTCCGAGCACTATGCGTCATTGTCTCACTCACCGACCGCAAGCCGCTTGTGGCCGAGGGCCTCGATGTTGACGCGGCGGCCCACCGGCTCCAGCAGCTGCCACAGACCTTGAACTCCCATGCTGCCTTCGGATGCCCGTCAGCTACCGATGCTTCGATGTGCTTTCGGGTGCGCGTTCAATGCATCGTACTGTTTGCAGGATGTAAAGCGCATCCTTTGGGACGAGTCAGCATCACAGCGACCCTCAGTCGTCAGCAAAGTATGTTCAGGGCCAAGTCAAGGCCTACAAAACACCAACACTGTCCTGGGTCAGCGTTGCGCTCAGCTGGTCATGATTTGAAAGAAGCAGTGGGCCCTTCCAGAAGATGTTTGTGCAATATGTCGCGTTTGCAGGCAGGCAAAATGGTTCATGCTGTGCTGCGCAAACCAGGGTATTCAATAAAACACCCTATGATGCTGCTGTGTGCTGTCCCTTCAAGAGCTCTGATCTTGCACGCGCGATCTGCAGCAAAGAGGTCTGGGTCCGTGACCTGATCGCGCCGCAGGGGCCTGGCGGGTGACGCAGCTTGCCCGGCTGCAGAAATCAGCCCGCTTCCCGGCCAGACGGAGGCTGGTTTGGAAGCGCTGCTGGCCGGGGGCGACACCCCCGGCAGCCGGCGGCATGCACCCGCTCGTCACAGCTAGCCTGCAGGGCGCTGCTTCGCGGCTGCTATGCGCAGCGGGCCGCGTTGCCAATTACTCGGCGAGGTGGGTGGGGATTTGTTGGAATGCTTGGCAAGGTTCATGTTGGGATCTGCTTCTGCACCACAGAGGCCGACATCCGTGCGTGAGAATGATCATATCATACTCTCGGAAGTGCCGCATGTGCTCGCGAGGCACTACTTGCAGCAGATAACAGTCCACTGCGCCCAGCCATGCACTGCAGTGCGCCAGCCCTGCAATGTGACCATTGTACTTCCGTCAGTGGCAATGAAACCCTATCTTGACAGTCAGAACGTCGATATGGGCCACAGTGCACTCCCACGTACTACACGCACGGTATCTCGTTCCGCCGCTGACTCAGCCGCTGGCAATATAACATTCATTTTCACCTCTGCTTCATGTGCACAGGTTGGCGACTGGCAGGCGGCGGAGGAGGCTGCACGGCGTGCCTGCGATGCCAGGCGGTGACGTCTCTGCACTAGGCGGCACCGTGCGATGGCCGCGTCGGACGCTGCCGCCGCCACCGACGGCATTTGCCGCGAGGTTCAGCCCGCCCTGGGCGGCGCCGGGCAACAATTCAGACCGTGAGTTGCCAAGCGGCACGATCAATGCGCTACTTGACCACCACCAACAACGAGAGTCTGCAGTGTCATTTGCCACGCCAACGCATGCAAGAGACGGGTTGCGGGATCCGGGTGGCCAGACCTTCCCCTGCTGTTGCAGATGCTAATGCAGACGCTCAGTCACAGTCATCAGCTGACACGAGGCACCTCCCACAGAGTTCCAAAGCCCCCATGCGCAGGCGTGCTGGAGCTGTCGCCGTGGCGGCAGCTGCTGCAGGGCAGCGAGCCAGCGCCGCCGGCCGAGCGTGCTCCGCTGTCTGACCCGACGACGGGCCTCATCGACTGGTCGCCCGCGGTGGCCACATCGCTGGACCGCTTCTGGTCAGCCGAGCGGGGTGTGGAGGAGGCCACTCAGCGGCGGCGCCATGTGGCGCATGCGGAGCTGGACCCAAAGCAGCGGGACCTCGAGTATGTCAGGTGAGCCGCAACCTAAAACCTAAATCCTAAAACCCCGGCAGCTGCTGCGCCATGTGGCGCATGTGGAGCTGGAGCTAAAAGCAGCGGTGTCTCGAATCTGTCAGGTGGGCCGACAGTCCAGCAGTCTGCAGGGGCAAGGGGAGCGCCTGGCAACTGTGCATGTCCTCTGCAATTCTGTCAGTCTGCCCTTGAAGACCTTTTTTTTGCGGGAACTAAAATGAAGTCCCTGTTGCTCAGATCTTGAATGCGTGCTCTTGCAATTTCACTGTGGCAGAGAGGGCAGTCCAAAGTATGGTATTGTTGTGCGCAAACGTCACAGTGAGTCGCAAACGGAGATGGTCACTGCATTCTGGCGTGTCTGCAGGGAACGCTTGGCAAGCTGGGAATCCGTGACAGCGGAGTTCTCCGACGTTGATGTCAACCGCGTGGTGCGCATACTTTCCGCTCTCTTGCAGTTGCCGTTCCACTGTGAAGAGACTGAAGTTGCTGCACTAGTGATGGCAGATACATCAGGTCGACACACAGCCCGGCGATTTGCAATGATGCAAATACATCTGCAGCCGGGCAGCACCCAGGTGCACTGGCTGCCTTGCAGCATTATGTGGCTGCTTCTTGATAGGCTCTGAACACTTGCTGTGCCACTGGCAGGTGCGCAACGGCATTGACATCATGGAGAAGGAGCCGGATGTTTGGAAGGCGCGCGTACTTATTCTGGCGGCAGCGTACCCCGACGTCAACTGGTCGCAGGTGCGTGTGGCTGACCGACGCATCCACCGAGTCAAATGCATACTGTGGCTCGTGCTCAGGACACATGCAGACTGTTTCTGTCCCTCGTCATGCAACAACCGCGTCACGAAGCTCTATGCAGGTATTGTGAATTGTGCGCATCACCTACTGCTTCTTGCCTTTCCTGCTGCACACTGGGTTGGCTCATGACCCAACAACCTAGCTTTTCTCGACTCCATCTTTTGCATGCCGCGCAGTTCTTCACGGAGTATCCGTCGCTGTGCTACGTGCCGCACTCGGCGCTGTCGCGTGCCGTGAACGACTGGGCGGACAGCCTCACGGGCGCTGGCCCCTGCGGCGGTCTGTGGAACCTATGAGCGCTTGCGGGGTGCCGTGATGACAAACGGTGCTGCAGCAGCGCCGCTGCACGGGGTCTGAAGGAGTGCTGGGCGCTCACAGTTCAGGCTGCAAGGATGATTGCTGATGCTAAGCGGATCAAGAGGCCCCGGCATACGGGACGCAGCCGCCGGCAGCTGCGGCAGTCGGCAACAGGGCTGGCAGAGTGCCCGCATGGTCCAGCCGCCATGTACAATATTCTGCAGCGTCTGCTGCGCTGTACACTTAGAATACTGCTCTGCTGGTACTTTTATTTCGCCTGCGAGAAGAGACACATGAGTTGCGACACTACTTCTGGGAGGGGACGCGGAGTCTGATGAAGACACGATGGCCGGTCAGCCAGGCAGCGATTTGTTTTGTTTATATAGCAAGATTGGCCTGCCTTCTTGCTGAGCTGAGATCGCTGTGTTGTAAACAGGGAGGGATCCGAGTCGCGTCTTGTTCTGTTGATTTCTGCAACGGGGGCGCGTTACTTATAGGGGGCAGGAGAAGTTTTGTCATCCGCTTGAATGAACTTCTCGCCGCGCACAAGAGGCAACTGACTTTCGCTCATCGTCAGCCTTTGTTAACCGCCGCAGCGCGCGATCTCGAGACAGTGGTCGATCCAAACTCACAGCGAAAGTTGTAGCGGAAAACAGTAGCCACGCGGAAGCACCTGCACGGCAGCGCCCCCGGGGTGCGCACGCGGCACAGTACCTCGTCTGGAGCCGGATCCAGCCCAGCGATGCGTGCCTGAAGCCAGAGCCGGGGTGAGTCGGACTTGTACCCATACCTCCAAAGGACCTTTGGAGGTATTGCTCGCGGCTGCGCACTGTCGAAATCACATAGACAGCGCCTGCTCGCCACCGCACCACCGGTGCCGCTGTGGGCCGCTGCCCATCCCGTGTGTGCCGTAGAGGCGGCCAGCAAGCAGGGCGGCGGGAAATGGGGCATTTTAAAACTGCACTAGGTCAGGAGACCTTCACAGCTGGATGCACCGGCCCGCCCGCCGACCGCCGCGGGCGCTCGCTCAGCTGTCGCTGGGCGTTGCATATTGCGAGTTTCAATTTGCTGCTGAGCCGGAGCGCGGCCGACGCGCAGCCATGATGACCGCCCCGAGTTGCTGACTACGCCAACCTATCGTGCAAGCGGCCCATCTCGAAAGCCGCTCCAGTAAGAGTGGCCGCAGTCGGGCATCTTTTGCTTTAGCAGGCTTCTTCTCGCTCCCTGCGCTGCCAATGCCTGGGTGTCGCGCAGCGGCGCGCAGCCAGCCAAACCTACTACAGGTGTCCTGCCAGTCCAGCGCACACTTGGAACTTCAAGGCCGAGTAGTCACGCGCCGGGCCGCGGCGCCTCGCTGCCCTGTGGCATAAGAGATTGCAAAGCTGCGGTAGTTTAAGCGCTGTCCGATGGCCTGCCTTGTGTGGCGGATCTTGGAATCGAGGCGTTTTGGGCCTTTGGAAAGCTCTTACCCAACCGGTTGGGTAAGAGCCAACCCGCGAAAAGGCGTCACTATGCACGACTGGCGCGCCAGCCACCCGGTCTTAAAACTGCCTGTGTGTGGCATTGTATGTTCAGCCGTTCGTCTGCGATCTGGTCATTCGGGGCCATCCGGTCCGCGCCCAGCGACAACCACACACCTGTCCGCACATTGTAGGTCATCCACGCCGCGCATGACCTACTGACTTGCCTGTGGCTCGGTACAATCAAACAGCTTGTGTCCACGCTGACTCGGCCCTGCTCTCGCCTGCTTTAAGTCTTCTAAAGCCAGCCCGTCCTTCCAGCTTTTGAGCCCATCCAGTCGTAGACCAACCCATCAGCCTCAGCTCCTTACCGCTTGCTGCCCCTTGTTGCCTCGCAGGGGCCGTAGCATGCCGCCGTCTGGCACGACCGTCGTGCGAGACCGCCCCAACCAGCGCTGGACAAAGGGCGAGGAGGATGCGCTGCGGCGCGGTATTGCCAAGTGAGCGGCAAGCCGCACCGCCTGGGCTTTATCATTATGCACTCCGTGTGCATATGATTGTGTTCTCGGTGCTCGGTGCATCCTTCTGCTACCAGACATCATGCCCCTCCATCGGTCGCTTGGTCGTGACACTTGGCTATTGCGCGGCAGGCATGGCGCCGGCAAGTGGCAGCAGATCATCATGGACCCGGACGCCCTCATCGGCCCGCCGCTTGCCACCCGCTCGAACGTGGACCTGAAGGTGATGGCAATAGTCATCCTCCCATTCAAGCCATGGAAACTGTTTGTCGCTTTGTGTCGTCAGTTACATTTGCTCAGCCACTGCATGCCGCTTGGCAAGCCGCACCCCTCGAGATGAGCTGCCACATCGTTCGCGCTCCTGTGTCAACTGTGCCGCCCCATGCAACAGGATAAGTGGCGGAACATGCGGCCAAAGTCGGCCAAGGCGCAGCCGGCCAAGCGCGGCCGGCCATGTTTGTCCCCGGCAGCGCCCAGCACACCATCGTACTCCGGCGAGGTGCGGGCTGCTTTGCACTGCTGCATCACCTGGACATCCGAACAGTGACATGGAACATGTTGCTGAGGACCAGAGCCCAGCTGTACGACCGGGGCCAAGTCCAGCGAGGAAGCAACAGCCCCACGCGCATGTGTAAGACCGAGACGCTTTGCATGCGTACTGCCGGCAGCGCGACGCCGCCGAGAGGCGATGCCTTTTTCAAGTCAGCACACCAGGACCTCGCCTCTGACGTACAGGCGCCCGATGTGCAGGCGGGTGCGGCGGCCAAGCGGTCGCGCGTGTCCGAGGGGCTGTCGCTGCTGGCGAGCGCCGGCAACGCGGCCACCGCATGGCAGGCGGCGCTGGACCCGGGCAGCAACCCGCTGCTGCACCCCTGCATGCACCTGGCGCAGCCGCAGAACGCCGCTGCGCCCGCCGCACTGCAGGTAACGCCTGTTGCTGGGTTGTCGCCTTTCGCCTGAACGCGGCATGGGCGGCAGAGCGGCGCCTTTCGTGGTTGATGCTCCTGGCGTTGCGCAAGCAGATGCGTTACAGCGGGCCATACTGATCTTGACCCTCAAGCCACACACTGTGCTTCCCACGCTGGACCTGCTCTGTGTATTGATTGCTTACATGGATCTTACAGGTGATGGCATCAGCGTGGGCAGCGGCGCGGGAGCACCACCAGGCGATGCTGCTGGCGTCGCTGCGGCAGCCGCAGGGCCTGCCGACGATCGGCCCGCTTGAGGCGCCGCAGCTGCCGCAGCCACGCGGCAGCACCGAATCAGCAGGCCCGGGCCGACGTTCCCCCGCCACGAGCAGCAGGAGAGGGTGCGCCAGCCCTGCAGTGTGATGTCCAACATTGCCTGATCTGCTGCTGGCCAAGGCGACCGTGATAGCAAGCAGTAACTTGCCAGGCGCTGGTTCCAACTTCCGGCGTCTGACGCACACAGGGTGGGCGCGCAGCTGCGGGCGGCGTGCAAGCGGCTGGACGCCGAGGCGGTCTCGCAGCTGCTGCTGGCGGGCGCTAACGCGAGCGCGCGCTGCGCCGACGGCCGCGCGCCGATGCACGAGCTGGCAGCTGCGGCAGAAGGACCTCAGGCCGCCTCCATCGCCGGCCTGCTGGTCAACATACTGCTGCACCACGGCGCGCAGGTGGGAGCCCTCCGATGCTTGCCACCTTCTGCCCCCTTGTTTTAAAGGCCGACACGTTGATGCTCATGCTTGGTGGCACTGCCATGGACGCCGCACCGGCACATGCGATGAGGGATCTCCCCAGCATGTGCACTTTGAAGCGATGAGGCAGGCTGGGGCGCTGTTGAGGCAGCTTGATGATCTGCAGAGGCAGCTGGTACATCCTACCCCGATTTGTAATTTTGTACCTTGCAGCCACGTATAATGGACTCTTGGCTCACATCACCGCGCAGCTAGGTCCGTCGGTCGTACAACCTTCACTTCAGGGGCAACCTCCGTACACATGTGGCTCCCGGGCCTTATCGATCAGGAGCGCTCACACTCGATAGGTTCAGAGTGACAGCGCCGTATTTACATGGCAGTTGTTGGGCGTTTCTTCTCCGAAGGGACAGCTTCCTTGGGCATGGTCCCACCTCGGGTCGTCGGGCCAGAAGACGACACAGGTTGTGTGGCTACGTTGCTCGTGCCGACATAGTGCAGAGGGCCGGGGATTTTTACAGGAGGCTTTGTAGCTTACCCGACGAAACATTTCTGGACGGGGCTGTCGTGATTCGACAGGACAAATTGGCCTTCGGACCAAGATCGATCCCCTTATGTTGTTCCCCGCAGCTGCGCACTACGCTGGCGGCGTCACGGCAGGCTGCTGTACTAACTCAGCCTAAACAACTTCGAACCGGTGCCCTTTTGTTGTTGCCTGCAGCTGGACGTGCGCGACGCCGCCGGCGCGACGCCGCTGCACCTGGCCGCCGATGCGGCCATGGCGGCGGTGCTGCTGGCAGCGGGCGCGCCGGTGGATGCCGTCAACAACGCGGGCGAGACGCCGCTGTTCGGCGCCGCGGCCGCCAACTGCGAGCCGCTGGTGCTGCGGCTGCTGGCGGCCGGCGCGAACGTGGACCACCAGGACGACTGCGGCGAGACGCCGCTCATCCGCGCCGCCAGCCGGTGCGCACATCGTCCTCAGAAGTATGCTGCCACAATCATGAGGATTGTGAACGTGACTGTATGAGCACCACCAGAACGACTGCGGGGAGCTGCTCATTGGGGCTGTCAGGCGGTGGGTGTTGTGCTGTGTGCAGCTCGGCCTGAGGCCTCGACAGCATGTACATGCAGCTAAGACAATATAAATGCAGCTAAGCTAGCAGTCGAAGAAGACACAATGCTGGTGTCAGCTCGCATCCTAGACATTTCCGGAAGCCTCTTGCGCATGCCGTCAGCGTCAGGCATCGTCACCCGCCACATCCTTGCACCATCCCAGGCGCTCAACCGTCAGATGGCGCTCTGCAGCTGTGGTCGCGGACGGCAGGCAGTGTATGTTGTTCCTGATGCTGGTTAGGCTCCTGCTGGACAACAGCATGGTCATGCTCTCGCGCAGCGGCGGTGCTGTGCACGTGGCGCTGTGGTTTTCTATAGGGTTTCTAGGATTTGAGAGAAGAGTCTGGCGCCTCAGTAGTTGCTTGGAGCTGATGCGCTGCAGACCCCCCACGGACGCACAAGTGCGCTTCTTTGTGCAGCGACGACGCCGTGCATGTGGCGCTGCGGCTGCTGGAGCAGGCCACTGCGCTGCTGGAGGCTGATGGGAGGCTGATCCGTTGTGAGCCCAGAATGCAAAGGAACATCGATTGACTGCTTTGTTTCCCGTGCAGCGACGATGCCGTGCACGTGGCGCTGCGTCTGCTGAACGCTGGCGCCTCGGTGGACGTGCTGGACGGCGCCGGGCGCACCGCGCTGCATGCAGCGGCGGAGGCGGGCTCCGGCGACGGCGCGCTTGTGACCGCGCTGCTTGCGTGCGGCGCTGCCGCCGGCCGCCTCGACGGCGCTGGTGACATCCCGCTCGTACTGGCCAGCCGCAACGGCCACGCCCAGGTGCGGGGTTCCTTCCCTGCTGTTCCTGTTGCCTGCTGCTCTTGTCGCATGTGCTCTGCTGCCCTGCTCTGCGGCCAGTGCTCAGGTCTCACTTCTTGATAGAGGTGGGATGCAACCATTGCAATTCCTTCGCCTCGACATGCCGCACCTTCAACTGCAGTCTAGCGCACCCAGACAACTCTGTGCTCCTACACTGTTCTGCAAGCACCACAGTCGTGCCAGCACCGTCGTGCCTGTCATCTGATACGTCAGTTGCTTGCCCTGTGCAGGTGGCAGCGCTGCTGGTGGCGGCTGCGTTCCGCTAACCGGCAGCGGCAGCGCGTCCGCGCCTCGCGAGCCACTTCCGAGGGAGCTGCGAAACGTTTGAAACTTGAATGAGGCCGGGCTGCGGACTTATACAGGCAGCACGATCACTGCTGGTGGGGTCCGCTGCAACACGCTATGGCATCCTTCCGCAAGGCCAGACGTTGAAATTCTCGGCACAGCACCCTTTTCTGTCAGGTGCACCATACATTTCCCTTCATGAATAGCAGCAGTGGGACCGGTACCAACCACTTGCCATGGCCATGCCTCGAGGTAGCCATCGAATGCATCACAGTCGGATCGTGGCGCCAAGCAGAGAAGTGACTGGTTGATGAAGCCAGGAAATGTGAGCTGTGGCTGATGAAGCACGGACGAGCACAGATTGGGAATGCCGACTGGCGACACGGTAGCTGATGCTGGCTCTTATCAGTATCGCAAGCTTAATACGTCGTGTGCAGCAGTCCCACTTGGCGCTCGTTCATCAGCAAGCCAATACATTCAGTTGGGTTGTCCGCCCCCCGTGACAGCGTGTCACAACGTGACACACCTGCCTTGCGATTCCAGCGACGTGCAATACATCGTCTGCCGAATGAAGAGTTGTCCAGGAATTACTCCGATAAGGTTAAGAGAATTAGTCGCTGTAGTGTCTCTAGCTGCACCAGCATCCTGCGCAATCTGCCAGCGTTGGCATTTTTTCCAAGTACGACGCCCAGCGACAGTTTGGCGGGGAGCGGCCCCGCACGCGATGCTCGCATGATGCTCGCACATCTACATCATTAAGGACACAGGCAAGTGGCGCCAGGCCCTCCAAGCTCTGACAAATGGTCAGAGGTTTGGAGCCCGAACTTCACCTATACTCATCGGACGCGTCCATGTGCGCCCGGCACCCTGTCTGGACTCCAAGCTCCTGTCGGTGACATGTGAGAATGTCGCACAATGGAAGCTCACGCCGCCGTACGGACGAGGCAAATTTGCAGCTGACCCTCAAGGCCTGCAGCCGCACTTGCCTGTCACACGGGACTCTCCATTAGAGCGGCGAGCACTACGCTGCGTCCCCTTGCTCCTTCCATAGACGAAGCGAGGTTCCGGAGCAGGAGCAGTATGTCAGGTGCTGGCCGGCGGGTGCATTGTTGTTTCCTCACGAGAGGCTAGCCTGTGTACGGCGAAGCGCGACGCCGGTGATCATGTGATCAACGGTCCTGTGCTCGGCAAGTCCTCGGATGATTTCGACCAGCGACCTGTCGCGAGTCCTCCTGGTCGGCGATTGACCACCGAGTCTGCTGACCTGGCACTGAGGCCGGCACATGGCCCGCGGTGCAAGATGATGCTGCGCCTGCGGTGTGAAAGCCATCGACTTTGACGACTTTCACGTTTGTCATGCACAGCAAGGCGTGGCGCGGATACATGGCTGGCCAGGGCAGGCGTTCGTCAGCACGTGCATGCACAAAAGTCATTTGGCCGAGTACACGACCCGAATGCCGGCTCGCTGATCGCGTGAGAGGGTGCAGCCAGTGATCTGCGACACAATCCGCCGATTCCGCGCGGCCTGGCCAGGACCCTGCCGCTGCGGCATTGGCGTTGCCAGCGCAGCGACTTTTTGTACTACCGGAATGCCACACCCAGGGTCAGTCATCTCGTACATGGGGGTCGCCGCACGTCGATAGCATGTGACACATAGCGCTTGAGTCACTCTGACATAGGACCAGTCGGCGGCGTGTGTATAACAAACACGCCGCCGTCACGGCTGTAGCCGCTGCCGCACGCCGAGCTAAGCTGACCTGTGCATCGCCCAGGCCAGCGAGTCGGGGCCCAGCGCAGCAGCAAACGGCTGGGATCGGCTGGCCGTGAGCCGTCGCCGGTGAGCAGCAACCGGGGCCGACACACCGGTGCGACGGCGTGCAGCGGCGGCGGCGGCGGCGTGCGGCGGCAACGGTGGGCGCGCTCAGGCATGCCTCTGAATGCTGTCAGAGGAGCCGGCGCAGCGGGAGCGTCCCAACCAGCGCTGGACCGTCTCTGAGGAGAACGCCCTCAGAGCCGGCATCGCAAAGTGAGTTGGCTTGCAGCTCCTACATGGTGCATGATGGATGCGTGGTGAGCGGCATTAGGCCGGCCGCAAGTGCGGCGAGTGCCCTGCTGCCCGACCTCGCTCGGCGTCGCATGCTCAGGCGATTACATGCCTGCTGCGAAGTCGTGCTTCAATGCATGCTTGCAGGTGGCATTCTGAATGCCCGGCAAGCCCGCATCACCTGTTGAATGAAATGCCAGCCCCAATTATGAGCGATTCGCCTGCTGTGGCGGCAGGCACGGCTTTGGCAAATGGCAGGCGATCATCTCCGACCCAGAAATCGGTCCCATGCTGGCTGCACGCACAAATGTCGATCTGAAGGTGCGCAGCGCATCTGTCTTGCAAAACCGCCGCAGGCTGTCCGCTTTCTTAAGGCGGCATGGAGATTGTTGTGAACTCAAAGTGCCGCCACCTTGCAGGTGCTTCTTTGCCACTAATGCAACAGGCTTGAGCAGCCTGGTTTGGTGTGCAGGACAAATGGCGCAACATGCGGCCGAAAGACCGGAAGGCGGGCGGCAAGCGGCGGCGTCCGTCAGGGCCGCCCACTGTCAGCGACCCTGCACTGTTCCTGCAGGCCCCCACCCAGCAGGTCAGACCCCCGCATGAACTTCTGGCAGAATTGCGTGCACAGATCAGCCTGCTGAAACAAGTAACTTTACTTGATAAGCAGCATTCTCCGCGGCTTCCCCCCAGACACACGGACCTGAAGCTGCCGACTGGCTGTGCGAAAGCCCATTGGCTGCACAGTCAGACACTCACAACGAGTATCGAATGCGTGTTCAGAGAGGCTGCAAGCCTTTTCATGCTTGCATCCAGGAAAAGACTGCTGCATTGCAGACAGTACAGTCTGACGGCGCCGCGGCCGTGTCACCGGCGTCCATGTCAGCGGCCATGTCAGCGGCGCTCCTGGGTGGCGCCGGCCAGGGCTTTGCCGGCGGGGCGGGCGCGATGGCGTTCTCGGCGCCCCTCACACCCGGCAGCGGCTCGCTGTCGTCCTCCGCCTTCTCCGCACGGCTGCCGGCATCGGCGCTGCCGCCCGGCGCGGCGGCGCGCGCGCACACGCTGGCCTTCCTGCAGTCGCAGCCGCCGGCGGCGGGCGGCACTGGCGGCGCAATGCAGCCGGCCGTCTCCGGATCCTGGCTGGCCACCATGGGCGAGCAGCTTGAGGCGGAGGCGGCGAACGTGGCGCACATGCGGCGCATGCAGGAGGCCGGGTTCACACAGGGCTTTGCCGCCGTGGCGGCGCAGGGGCTCGCGCTGCACCAGCAGGGCCTGGCACTGCAGCAGCGCGGCTTCGACCTGGCGCTGCAGCAGCAGGTGTACGGCCTCAGCGGCGCCGCCGGCGCTGCACAGCAGCAGCAGCAGCAGCAGCAGCAGCACGAGCAGCAGCAGCAGCACGAGCAGCAGCAGCAGCAACAGCAGCAGCAGCACGAGCAGCAGCAGCAGCAGCAGCAGCAGCAGCAGCAGCAGCAGCAGCACGAGCAGCGGCAGCAGCAGCATGCGGCGTGGGCGCACGCTGCCGCAGCTACGGCTGGGTGGCACGCCGCCGCCGCGGCGAAGTGGCCGGCAGCCGGCGCCAGCGGCACCACAGCAGACCTCTCCGCATCGTTGACAAGCGACCCGGCAGCGGCGGGGTTCAGCCTGAACACCGCCGGCAGCGCGCCCGGCCACCCGTTTGGCGCGCCGCTGCCCGCCTGCAGCCTGCCAGCGGGCTCGCAACGCAGAGGGTGCCGCCGTCAGCCTTTGCGGCCGCGCCGAACCTGAGCCTCATGGCCCCGCTCGCGCGCGTCACCTCCGCGCCGCCGCGCGACCTGTCCAACAGCGGCAGCAGCAGCGGGCTGAGCCTGGCGGCGCTCGCGCTCGCGCTGTCGTCGCCGATTGTCCTGCGGCCGCAGGGGCTGCCGCCGCCGGCGTGGGCGCTGCCGGCGGGCCCTCCCCGCCGCGGCGCCGTCAGCCGTCGCGGCAGCGGCGGCCCGACTGGCAGCATTCCTGTGCTGGGGCCCCGCCGCGGCAGCGGTAGCGCGGCCAGCCAGCCGCCGATCGCACGCGGCGGCGGCAAGCACTGCAGCGCCCAGGTGGCACCACCACCGGGGCTGCACCGCATCGGCAGCGGCGGCATCGGCCATGCGCACGGCGGTCTACGCGGCGGCAACGCCGCCCCGGCACGGCAGCACAGCGGCAGCCGGTGTGCTGTTGAATTGAGAAGAATTGTCCTGAGTGGCTAATGCATAGAATCTGATCGGCAGATTCTCCTGGATGAGGTACAGCCAGAGCCTCAGTAGTCGCAAAGCAGCACACGCCAGCGGGGCGGCTTCAGCAAGCCAGAACAGCAGCGGGTTCTGCGGCAGAAAGTCGACCGTTCCTTGGCTTCCGCATGCTGACGGCCTCTTTTACACGCTGCGCGCAGCCGGCCGGCGGCGCTGCACGAAGCGTGTGCCGCGGTGGACGCCGCTGCCGCCGCGTCGGCGCTGGCCGCCGGGGCGGACGTCGGCGCCCGCGCCGGCGGCGGCGCCTCCGCGCTGCACTCGCTGGCAGCCGGACTGAAGACGCCCAGGCAAGCGGCCCCGGGCGCGGCAATCGCCGCGGCGCTGCTGCAGGCGGGCCTGCAGGTGCGTGCCCCAGTTGGCTCTGGCACTTCATTCATCAACATTAAAGCACTGTCCCCCCACATGCGGAAACGCAACCACCGTGCGGGCTGGGCGAAGTGCACTCAGAAAGGTTTGGTCAGGGTGTCGCATAGCCGATATTCATTTCAGTCTGGGAGAAGTCTGGGAGAAGAAAGAGGGGCTGACCTGGTGCCCGAGTTGTGTTCGGCATCAAGTTTGGCTCTTGCACGACCGCCGGTTGCAATGGCCACCCGGCCCCCCAGACAGCATGTGTACGAGAGCAGTGCGGCGGCACATTGTGATCTGTCAGCTTCTCAGGTACCAGTCACCATGACCCTCCCAGCCTGGTGACCTACCCATCGGACCTACATACCAGTACAACCTGCACTATACTACATGACTGGGGCTATTACTCATGGACAGTCAGCCTGCAGCCGCTCAGTTACTCATGATCGCGTTGAGTCAGGTTTTGGTCACGACAGGGACCCCGAACCCCTCGACTGTCCTGCGCCACAATCTTTCCATGGGAAGAATCTAGCCTGGCGGGAGCTGTCTCATTGGACTTTCTCATCGGAGTTGCCTCGTATAATGATGATCCACAACTGTGGCCGCAGGCGGACACGCCCAATGCATCTGGGGCGACGCCGCTGCACGTCGCCGCCTCTGCGGCCGCGGCGGGCGTGCTGCTCGCCGCCGGAGCGTCGGTGGACGTGCGCAACAACGCGGGCGCTACGGCGCTGGTGGCGGCCGCGGAGCGGGGCGCCGCCGAGGTGGCGCGCACGCTGCTGCTCGCGGGCGCAGACATCAACACGCAGGACGACTGCGGCGAGACGGCGCTCATCCGCGCCTGCAGCAGGTGTGCACACTGGCAAAGGACCCTGAAATGCTATCCACGCTATCAGATGCACGATAAGAACAGCCAGGGCGCGGCGAGATGGTGCTCATCCGTGCCTGCAGCATGCGCGGCAGCATCTGCATGGCAGCGTGGCTTCGTCCAGGGACAGTACCAAAACTTCGTTTGATGGGAAGGGCAGGTGACCCGCCTCCAGGACGACTGTGGGAAGGCGGCTCTTATCCTCGCAGTCGGTGCAGAGTACTGCTTTGCGGGTGGTATGATGCTGCTGGCGGCCGGAGCTGGCGTGGCGCTGCCCCCATGCACGTGTATCAAGCTGCCTGTTGACAAACAAACAACTCCTACAATGCAGGGAGGAGCTAGCGCAGACCGGACTGGCGCTGCTGGCGGCCGGGGCGTCGGTCGCGCCGCGCGACGCCGCGGGGCGCACCGCACTGCACGCCGCCGCCGACGCCGGCTCGCCTGCGCTGGCGGCCGCGCTGCTGGGGCAGGGCGCCGACGCGCTCGCCGCCGACGCCTGCGGCGAAACGCCCATGATGCTTGCGCTGCAGGGTGCGTCACCACAGAATCTGCCTTGTGAAAGCCTGTAATTTGAGACACAATTTACGAGGACGCACTCGTTGCCTACGCCTCAGGCGACACGCCCATGCTGCTCGCGCTGCGGGGTGAGGCAATGGCGTTTGTTTGTGCCAGAAGCTGAAGGACGTAGACATATCCGGAAGGCACCCCATGGTGCTCTGCAAGGCGCGGGAAAGCTGGTTCGGCATTTTGCCGAATGTGAACGAACCGTGGATGCAGAGACTGGAGATGAGAAGCATTCCGAGCTGCTTGTACATGATGCTCGCCTGCAAGGTGTCGCCAGTGGTCCACAACTGCATCTCCAGATCCTCCGAGCCCAGATGACATCACCCTTGATGCCCTTTGACAGAGTCCTCTGGCCATCTCTGGATCTATGTCGCTGACCTGCTCACCAGCAAAGTGCCTGAACTTCATGGTCGACCTGAGAATATGGATTGAACTCATCTTGCAGGCGGCCAACAGGCAGTCGTAACCCTGCTCACTCAGCACATCAGCTCCGGCAACGTGCGCCGGTGAAGGCAGTTCATCAATCAAGAGATGGTGCCCGCTTCACGAGCTTCAAGTGGGGCCGCTTCCAGCGGCGCTGTGGCGGCAGCGGCTGAGCCGCTGGCGCGCCCATGCAGCCGTGCGCCCGTAATCCTTCGTGGCCAATGAGGCAAACCCGCCTGCCAGAATTATCCTGTCCTGTTAAGGCCAATGCGGGGTCATTTGGCAAGAAGACGCTTCAGCGAAGACGCCTCAGCGCCCTGGCCACAGAGGGCGTACCCTGGCGGCTGGCCTGCTTCAGGCAAAAGCTGCTTAACCGTCGTGGTGCAGCGGCAGGGCGTCTCGGCGCTTCCCCAGGTAGCGTCACCAACGCGGACAGCTGCAAGAATCAATGCCGTCGTGCGCCGGTGCGCCAGGCGGTGCTTGCCAGGACTCAACCTTCCCTTCCTCGAGTCTTAGTTCTTGGAAACCCCTACGAAGCCCCCTGCTTCCCCAGGCACACTGTCAACCCATGCCGCAGACAGGCGGCGATGACATGCGGCCGGGTGCAGACAGGGGCAGGCTGCCGCGCTGTGATAGAGCGCGTTGTTGGACACAATTCGGAAGCGCAGCAGGCGTCCGCTGCAAACACAATATGGGATCGGCAGGCGATTGCGGTTCCGCTGAAACAGGGTTGGAGCCGACATGTGGCGAAGCGCAATGCTGGCGGCAGCTGCAGACCATCCACATGTGGAGTATCGGCGCGGCGTCAACCAAGGGGATGCACCAAACATCTCCCCTTGCCCGATGATCCACATGGTGGTGGTCTTGGAGTCATTCACCGACTGTTGATTATTGCGCCGATGTGCTTCTTTGGCCGTCTGTTGCGAGTGTGGTCTTGTTTTGTGTTGGCAGTTCTTTGGCAGTTTGCTTGCAGCGAACATCAAACAAGCTGCCGCTGCGACGAAATAGCAGCTTCCGACTTCTGTATCCTCCATTTCCACCCGCCAGAACGCTGTAGTCCAGTTTTGCATGCTTGCTTTCGTCTCTGCTTGACCATGTTTTTCTCCGCATGTACTTTACGTGGCACCTCCGACCTGCCTACCTGTAAGATGGGATAGACAGCTTACACACGCCAGCCTCACTCAGGCTGATAAGGCATCAAATCGCCAATAAACCATCATGTCTCTTCATGATGCAAATTGTTGATGGCACTCACTGAGCCGATGAGACCCACCTCCCCCAAGCATGCCAACATGAACTCTGCACCATCCTTTTTCCCCATTCCACACCAGTTGACGCATGCATGGCGGCAGCGCCAGATCCAACAGGCAAGCGCTGCCGGACAAATTCTGTCGCGGACATTCCATCAGCAGAACCGTCTCGCCCCTGCCTGCGCCACTATCACAAAATGTACAGCAGCGGTCCTGCCTGTCTATCTTCGCAAACCTGCCGGTCTCCACCGGCAACGAGTGCGATCCCAAGCGGAGCCCCTGAATAACGCCCAGCTCTGGCGCCAACAAATCCAGCTGTCAGAACCCGCCTTCGAAGGGATCCCTGAGCCCAGCCAGGGCGCGAAAACCCTGCTGTGTATGTCGTCCATTCACGCCGCCTGACGGCACTGTCCTCGGGTTGATGTCCACAAACCCCTGCTACTCCAGCGCAGCCGTCGCTTCTCTGCCTGAGTGTGCCCAGTCCTTGGAATGTTCTTGGAATGATGTACCTTTCGATCATTTTTGGGTCAACTTTACAGAAACAGTACTCGTGCACTCTGTCCGAAGTGTTCATGTTTGTCATTTGCAGCCGATATCGCTAAAATTTCTATTGCTTCAGCGCGGCCGCGGCAGCCGCCGCGGCTGTGATGGCACTCTCGTCCGCTGCCGGCAGCACGTTGGTGCATGTCTCCCCGGCCTCATCCGCACCTTTAGCCGCGTCCTGCGTCTCTCACATCATTTCCGATGATAAAGGAAAACCAGAGATTTGAGGAGGAAAAAATGGATTCCATCCAGCACCACGGCCCAGGTATGCACGCTGCAGGCTTGGCCCCAGTCAAGGTCCACGACGAGTGTGTGAAAGGTGCAAAGAGCAGGAAGGGGCCTCGCCCACCCCGTGCTGTCAAGCAACCACGACAAAAGCAACTGCTTCAAGTCACTACACTTCAGAATAAGCTGGCCTCGCGGCTTGCGCAGGTGTCGTCAGTGCCCTCGGGGTAGCACAGTCAGAGTTTCGACTTTGACAATTTCGTCGCTTCCGCTGGATTTGCCGTCAGATTGTTGTGTTTTGAGCTTTTGACAGGAACATCGCAGCGTGCAATTGAGAGTCAGCGTGTGTAGCAGCAGCAGCAGCATCAACGCCACTGCCATGCCGCCGCCGCCGGAAGTCTCAGCCGCGCACTGCTCAGCTGGCAGCTGCAGCTCATTGCGTACGTCCATGCTGAATTGAGCCTTGCATCAGACGATAACGAATTCATACGAATTCTGCTGCTTCGAAGCAGCAGATGCAGCTGGCTGCCCTGCTCACCAGCACTCTGAAAGACGCGCAACAGGACGGCTTTCGAGCAAACAGTGGTTTGGCGATCAAAATTGGTGGCGAAATGGGTGAGCTGCACACCTCACGGCTTGGAGTCAAACAGGGATGCCGCCTGAGCCCCACTCTTTTCGGGCTGTACATGGACGCGCTATGTGGCCACCTGCTGCACACAGTGCCAGGGGTCGAGCCGCGCATCACCACCGGGCAGTATGTGCCGGTGCTCATGTACGCAGATGATATCGTACTGATGGCAACAACACTCTAAAGGTTGATTCACGCAACATACCAGCTGTGCGGCTGGAAGAAGATGACAGTCACTCCCGAGAAAATGGCAGTTGTGGTGTTCAAGAGTCCTAGAGCCAGTGTTCAGCCATTCACCTGGACATGCGGCGGCAAGCCGCTGCCACAACAAGACGGTTACAAATATCTTGGTTTGCCTTTCACTTCCACACACGGTGTTGCTGGGCTATGTCTGAACTGCAGCGGCGGCGGAACGCCGCGTACGGCCTGCTGCGGCAGAGATACAGAAGGTTACAGCTCATTGTGCCATCACACTCATGCTGGAGCTGCATCAAACTATAGTGCAGCCAACGGCCTGCTATGCCAGTGAAGTCTGGGGCCTGCGGCACATGCCGCGTCCCTTCAAGGACATAAGAGCGAGCCTGGGTTCTCACTTTGTCGGCGTGCTCCGCAGTCTGTGCGGAGTGCGCCGCTCAGTTCCAGCAGCTGTCATGCTGCATGAGCTGAACTTCCTTCTGCCATTCGCCTGTGGAACAACCTGACTTCACTTCCGATTCGATCTATCGCACCATCGCTGCAGACGATCTGCAGTCTGCCAAGCAAAATACCAAACTCGAAAATTGGGCGGCAGGCCTGCTCGAATGTGCAAAAGCATTTTCGCTCACTTTGCCATCTGGCGAGATGCAACTGGTTTCGATGCAACATGTCACAGCTGCAGCAATGGCTGCTGCCACAGCTGACAGGCAAAGTCACGATACATATGACCCTCGCACTGCTCCATCCAAGGGAGCACAACAGTACACGTATCAGGCATGGTTTTCCAGGCCCAGCTGGGCTGTTGGACCGAGTTTTGGCAGTTGCAGTTGTCAGTTCCACAACTTCATACGGTCATGCGTCTCAGACTTGGATCGCACAACCTGCCCATTGAAGCTGGCACGATGCAGAGGCCGCCGGTGCCGCGACAGCAGCGCACATGCGAGTTTTGTGACTCGGGCGCAGTTGGTGATGATCAGCACCTGCTCATGGAGTGTGCCGCCACAGATGGCGCACGCGCCGCCTTTCCTGCGCTATTCACACAGCAGCCCCAGCCATCAATGCAACAGTTCTTGTGGCAAAGAGACAGAATGACAGTGGCAAAGTTCGTCCTGATGTGTTTGTCCTCAGTGGGCATCATCACGGCACGAACAGACAACACCTGTCGTCGCTGGAATATTGCAGCCGCTTTGACAGCACAGCGGCAGTGCGGTTGAGCTGTGCCGGAGCTGCGGACTCAATGGCCATCGCACCTGACGCAGGAGCCTCAAGTCGACACAAGTACAAGCCGCTCTTGACACCTGGCCGTCAAACGAACAAATCAATCACCGCCAAGTGGATTCTGTCGTGGGACGGCGTAACCCGGCCCCCACGACAAAAGCCTGAGGTGAAAGGCTATACGCATGAAACTACACAAACACACAAACGGCCTGAGACGAGGTGTCATCGCCTGGAAGCACTGCTGCAGTACCCGCCGACATGGACCCTCTCTGAGAACCAGCGTTCACTGGAACCCAGATCGATTTTGTCTCA
>JAABUW010000365.1_pt1 | contig 92196 bp, 185 predicted proteins | sample 5560081 | NCBI WGS metagenome assembly JAABUW01 (sample SAMN10711882, study PRJNA513363) | rock metagenome | isolation source: Antarctica rocks | place: Antarctica: Victoria Land, Knobhead sud
AATGCATTAATCACATGCGGGTGTTAATAACAACGAATTCCAAACATGGCCTGTGTTTGGAATCTGTTAATAACATGTTAATAACAACCTTTGTTAATAACGAATTAATTACACTGCCCACACTGGGAATTTCTACGGGAGGTTCTTATCTGCTCGATTGGACATCCCAGAATTTAGGGCATTCACATGACGCATGACGCGTGGCGAGTCGACTCCGATGCGTCCCTCTGCACAACTCTGCGCACGGCTCCACGCACAGAACGCGTTATCCCACCGAACATATCAGGCACTACGCATTCTCGCTATTCGCGGCGCTTGGTTTTGTTCACTAGACGGTGGTCCGCACAGGCTGGCACGTTACCGTCTGACAATTCCCACGCAGCTTTGAGCCCCCGAAGCTTTCGCTGCAACAGCTGGTAAGAGGTGTTGTGCAAGCACAGGCACACCAACCACACTGGGGAGGGGGCAAGGAGTGCACCATGGCTTGTCCCCTGCGCTCCATTCTGGTCGTCTGCTCGGCGCTGCTGGCGTTGTTCTGCCTCTTCAGCAGCGCCTGGAGGTCGCAGAGCCCCCGAATATACACGAAACCAGCTTCATGCCGGGTGAGACTGCTGCCTTGCAAGTACTGTGCTGCATGCTGATTGCCCCGCGCTTGCAAAAGAGTGCTCATCTCATCCGTGTCTGTGCACGCAACAGGCGGACAGCAGCAGACTCAGTGACTCCAAACCCGCGTCGCACGCAACGAAAGGCAGCGGGCAGCCTTTCTGGAGCCTCTTCACAAAGACACCGTAATGACAACGGCGCCGCTGCTGTAGCAAACCGCGATTGAGCGCATGCGGTGCGCGGAAGCAGATGGCAAGGTTGAAGTTGGAATACGAGGTTGAAGGTGGAACAATGAGCAGGACACAGGTTGCAGTCTGTAGTCCAGGGTACTTTCGTCTCGACTGCTGCAAGGTTTATTGCGGTACTTGTTTTCGCTGATGTGAAGTGGTTTTGGTCTGTCCCTCGCGCTTGCGTCTCTGAGAGCGACGCCAGTTTTGTAAACTCGCTGGCAATTTGACGTAATTCTGCCGTGTTAAGATGGGCAAAACGCTGCCAGTGTCTCGTCGAGGGCTGCCGCAGAAAAGTCACCCGTAACAACACACTGCCCCAGCGGCCCCTTCAGCAGGATCAGCCGCAGCTGGCCGTTCTCCACCTTCTTGTCCACCGCCATGGCGGTCATGAACTGCGCCTTGGTCATGCCCTGCGACCAAAACAGAACTCGTGCAGGCTGCGCTTGGAATGCATGCCATGACTGTTCGTTGCGGCAGTATGTCTTTGCTTCATCAGGTCAGACGGGAATCCGCGCTGAAGAACCTCTGCACCTCTGGAGGCACGACGGGCAGGTTGGCTGCTGCCAGGAGGTTGCGCGTGCGGTCGTACAGGTTCTTGTCGATCCAGCCCAGCCGGTGCGACAGGTCTGCTGCCATCACTGTGCCCGCCGCCACCGCCTCGCCATGAAGCCAGACACCTGGCGGGATTCCAGAATCATGCGTCAGCAGCGCCTGGCGGACAACTTTCGGGGATGGCAGCTTGTGGCTTTGTTAGCCATTGCTGCCGAGACGCGCATGATGGCCTTCGCAGCTTTGGGACAGCACAAACCCCCACAGCTATGGCACTTGATTTCCAGGAAGGCCCAGCAAGCTGCCAGCACACACCAGTAGGATGCAAGCACCCCTTATGAACGCAAGACCACGGCAGGCTGCAGGCAAACAGGATGTTGACTTCGCGATAACAGAGCGGCGCACCGTAGCCGGCGACGTTCTCGATGGCGTGCCCGAAGGTGTGGCCCAGGTTGAGGGTGGCGCGCACGCCGCCCTCCCGCTCGTCCGCCGCCACCACCTCCGCCTTGTTTATGCACGACCGCTCGATCGCGTACGTGAACGCCTGCATATGAGATGCAGTTGAGCGTCACCCGACAGCGCCGCGTCACTTCCGAAACGACCATTCATGGAGGCGTTGCGCAGCCGTCCTGAGCAAGCTCAAGAGCCAGGTGTTCCAGATGGTTTCCAGGGGCTTTCATGGAAAAGGTGGCATCCGGATTGCACTCGCGCAGGTGATGTGCAACCAACCACTATGATGGCGCATCAACATGAACAGACAAGGCGGCAAAGGAGCGCGCCTCCTGGTCCCGCGCCAGCAGCCGCCCGATGTTGGCCTCCAGCCACTCGAAGAAGGGCGCGTCCCGGATGAGGCCATACTTGATGATCTCCGAGATGCCGGACGCCAGCTCCCGGTCCGGCAGCGTGCTGCACCAGACACCAGGGTCGTTTTGCATTGAGCGGAAACATTGAACACGACATCTTGTGCGTTCTTGTGCGTACACTTGGCCTCGACATGCTCTCACTGATGACGTGGCAATGCCGGGAGTGTGTTACCTGACAGTGCAAGCAGCAAGCTGCACCTGGAGGCGCAAAGTATGGCTGCAGGTGCTGCGAGTTCAACTGAAATCACCTGAGCGTGGAGATGTCGATGAGCACGCAGTCGGGCTGGTGGAAGGCGCCAATCATGTTCTTGCCGAGCGGGTGGTTGACGCCTGTCTTGCCGCCAACGGAGGAGTCCACCTGCGCCATGACAGTCGTCGGCACCTGCAGGGTTGAACGCAACCAAGGCTCGGCATGAGAAAGTGCAAAAGGGCATGTGGGGCGCTGACGGAGTCCACCTGCGCCATTGTCGTCGGCACCCGCAGGGGCAGCACAGGCAGCTGAGGTTCAGCTTCAGTGATAAAGGCATGTGGGCCGGCGCAGCAGGGGCGGTGCGCCCTGCAGAGGTTTTTGGCTGTGAATTCGGCAGCGCAGCCTTTCCCGGCCAGGAGGATGGTGCCAGTGTTCAGCAATCCCTGCGATGCTGAAGGCCCATGGTTCACAGGATTCACCCCCGCATGCGGCTGCGCGAGAGGCGGAAAATTTCAAATGCCAGTACTGCCAGTCGCCGGCTGAAAGACCCCCTCTGGCCAGACGCCTTGCAGCAGAGACGCTGCCGCTACATCCCAATTACCCATGGACATGATGTACATCTTTCCTTCCTCACTATCTCACCTGCACGAAGGCGACGCCGCGCTGGTACGCCGCCGCCGCAAAGCCGGTCATGTCGCCAATGACGCCACCGCCGAGCGCGACAAAGATGGTCTTGCGGTCCAGGCGCAGCTGCAGCGCCTTGTCCCAAATGCGGCTGATGACGTCCATGTTTTTGTGCTCCTCGCCGTCGGGCAGAATGACCTCGTCCACCTGCTGCTGCCCGCCCAGCGACAGGATGTCCTTGCACCTGCGGGCGGCAAACAGAATTCGTGAACATGTTTGATTGAACGCCGAGCTTGTGTGCATCTGAAGGACCCAAAGAAGGTGTCAGGCTGTGAGCCTCCTGCAGAGAGGCTTAAATATTTTGTAGTTTCGACAGTGTAAATCACGAGCATGTTCACGTCACAGCGCGGCGCCGGCGCGTTTGGGAGCGCCTCTCCAGCTGCTCACAAGGCTTCATCCCCGCTGCTCATGAGGGGTCATCCACAAGCGAGCCTGCGAGCGAGCCCCACCTGTCGAGGTACAGCGGCGCTATGGTCTCGTTGGTCACAATCAGCGTGCGCCGGCCGCGCACGTGCCGCTGCAGCAGCTCCGGCTGGTCCAGTAGGTTTGCGCCGATGTAGATGGGGTATGACCTGTCGCCAAGGCTCACCTCCACCTGCGAGGACGCGCCCTGCGCCTGCGGCGGCGCCTCCTGCGGGCACGACGCACCGCCAGGCATGTCGGGAATCCTTTTCCAACGACGGTTCCAAGGAGAGCATCGTACTGAAATACATACTGAAATACACTGACGTGCATTGGAAGGAGTGTTTGTGGGTCTTGATGGCGCAGCGAGCCGCGCGTCATGCTGCTGCTGTGCATTCTGGATGGCGGCGACGCCAAGCTAGACGGTGCAGCACACCTGCACTGCGCTGGCCATTGCGGCTGCGCTGCACTTTGGGCAGGTCCGGGCGCCGGCGCGCTGCCGACGGCCGTTCAAAAGCCGCTGTGCCACTGCGCTGAGTTGTCGCCTGCCGTTACGAGTGCTGGACGCCGCGTGAGGCAGGTAACTTGGACCTAGCAGACCATGCTGCATGGTTGCAGCTGTGGGTGCTGAACTACTGCACTGGCCGCCGGGATGACACGCGGATAGCGCCGGCTGCGGCCTTCTGTTCAGATACAAACAGCTAAAAGTCTTCAATCTACTTTGCAGATTCTACGAGCTTGCTATTTAGTGGCAACCAATCAGTGCCTTGGCAGAGGGCTCAAGCTGCTGGACGCAGCTAGCTGCTGGCAAGGATGTATAGAGTGGTTGTAGACAGGCTGCAAACCGACGCCAGGTCGACGAAATTTGTAACGTTTTGTGTCTTTGCACAACGGAGAGTGTTGCGACTTTCGGAGAGCGGGCTGCCAACATGCAAGCGCTAAACCCGCATTCACGTGCCCTTGTACCCGTTGCCGACAATTCCGCGCTGCACATCGCACTTTCGGCTGCCGGACGGCGCCCTGCAACCGAACTGGCAGCCGAATGGCGCCCTGCAACCATCCTGGCTTGCCGGATGGCGCCCCCAACCGAACTGGCAGCCGAATGGCGCCCTGCAACCATCCTGGCTTGCCGGACGGCGCCCCCAACCGAACTGGCAGCCGAATGGCGCCCTGCAACCATCCCGGCTTGCCGGACGGCGCCCTGCAACCGAACTGGCAGCCGAATGGCGCCCTGCAACCATCCTGGCTTGCCGGATGGCGCCCTGCAACCGAGCTGGCAGCCGAATGGCGCCCTGCAACCATCCTGGCTTGCCGGACGGCGCCCTGCAACCGAACTGGCAGCCGAATGGCGCCCTGCAACCATCCTGGCTTGCCGGATGGCGCCCTGCAACCGAACTGGCAGCCGAATGGCGCCCCGGCGACACGAGCGGATCCGCTCGGCGGTACCTGCGTGGACTGCGTCTATGGAGGTACCACGTCTCCAAGCAACCTGGTTGTACCTGCTTCTGCGCTTTGAAGTCACACCTCTCAAACGTGCATGATGGCTATTGTTTGACTGACCCCAATCATTCTGGTGCATCGGGGCATGGGGGATGCGGTTCCAGCACCCTGCCCAGACTCGCACGTGGCCAGGAACGAAATGATCTGTGTGCAGTACGGAATAACGAAGTACCGATAACCAGCGGGTGCGGCAGTTCGCAACGGTGCTCCTGGCGCTGCGGCTGGACTATGCTGTAATGCGTGTTCAGTAATGCGTGTCCAGGCAGTGTCCAGTGTTCAGTAATGCGTGTCCAGGCATCGGTTCAGTGCTTTCGGCTTTATCTCCCCTGAAAGGTTGCGCCCATCCTGCCACATCTGACACGCACTCTGCTCTGCATGCACTGCGCCCTACACGGTCGCACCAAGCTGCACTCTTCTGCTGGTCGCTGTTCCCAACAATCTGATCTCCGAACCCTAAACTCTCGATCTCGTGCCCGCAGGCGAAGTAGGTGAGGGTGCTGACCGGTCCGCTGAGGCCCAGGACGATCGAGTTCGGCTTCCTGGGCAAGGACGATGTGCGGCACCTGAAGGTGGATGTGCACCCCATTGTCTACCAAGTCGTTGTCAATCGGATCGCTGAGATCGCCCAGCGATAGGGCGATGGCCAGAACCTTCCGACAAGGCGCCCCCCTCATCGGAATGTTTGCATGGACGGCCTTACTTCTGTGTTTACCCTTCTGCTGCTCTGCGTCTGCTATTCAGCTGGCTGACGTCCGTGCTTGCCGTGCGACGAGAAGTGTGTTTTGAATGTGAAAACACTCGCTAGTTCTCGCCAGATTGACAGACACAGGGCCCCCTGTTTCCAGTCGGAAATCATGGTACTGGTATGGTGGAACAGCTTTGTGGACTGGCTGCGAAGGTGGGGCCTGCTGTCTGCCTTTTCTGCAGGGCATCGATCTCGGAACGAAACTTGCTGCACCCCTGCACAAACATGCACGTTGCTGCGTTGCCATGACAGTGACTGGATATTGAAACTATGCTGGAGACTGACACCGGACGTTGCGCCGCTGCAGCCTGTTCTTCAAAAAGGAGATGGAGCTCTCGTTGATAGGGCTGCAGAACGCGGGCAAGACGTCGCTGGTCAACACCATCGCCACAAACGCGTTCCACGAGGACATGATCCCTACCGTGGGCTTCAACATGCGCAAGGTCACCAAGGGGGCTGTGACCATCAAGCTCTGGGACCTGGGCGGCCAGGTGCGCGGCAGATTCCGCCGCCATGACCCTTGTTGCTGTGCTGGCATGTCGAGACGTCTGGATGCTTTGGCAAAGAATGCTGCTTGAGCATTGCACAGCGAGGCGGTTTGTCTAGATAAAGCCGGCTGTGTCCCCTGTGCCCTCGCAGCCGCGGTTCCGCAGCATGTGGGAGCGCTACTGCCGGGGCGTGCAGGCCATCGTGTTCGTGGTCGACTCCTCCGACGTTGACAACCTGGACCAGGTGAGCTGTTGAATGCATGACGCTGCGCGCCAGGTAGTGCTTGCATTGGTCTGCAAGTTGTTGGCCGGTCACCTCGCACGGCCACTCTGGAACCTCGGAGGTTCCTGATAGCCTCTGCTGTGCATGTCAGGCGCGCAACGAGCTGCACGAACTGCTGGCCAAGCCGTCGCTGACGGGCATCCCGCTGCTGGTGCTGGGCAACAAGAACGACCTGCCCACCGCGCTCAGCACCAACGAGCTCATCGACCGCCTGGAGCTGAAGGTGCAGAGTTTTGAGATTTTGACAAACAGACGACTGCTAATTGTGGGTCCGTTTCACTCCGACTCATGCTCGTGCACCTAGTGGCTCTCTTCACTTGCCTACGCTGCTCGAACAGCCGTTGCTGGAACAGCAAGACGCGCTATCCAAGCCGTCCAGTCACCTGAGGTCTTACGTGCTTCATGTGCAGGGGCTGCGGGACCGCGAGGTTGCGGTGAGTTTCGACATGACCCACCTTGTAGCAGATGATCACCCACCGCATTACCGCTGAAAGCTTGCAGCATTGCTTCCACGCTTGTGCTCGTGGCGCAACAAGCAGCTTACTAGGCTGCCATGGACGATCCCCCCACACCTGATCTTTCGTCCTGCAGGTGTACTCAGTGAGCGCAAAGCGGCAGAACAACATCGACATCACAATACACTGGCTGACGCAGCACGCAAAGTAGCGCGCGCGGTCAACCAGGAGGCATGGGATCGGCACATCGGATAGGGGAGGGGGCGGGGGGAGAACACGGATGTTGAAAGCTGAGGTTTAGCATTCATTGCTGGCACTCGAGCACGTGGATGCACTTGAAGTGTTTTTGCAATGCCGAATGATGGCACGTGTGCCGCAGCAGCGGGTGTTTGCTGAGATCGCTGGAACTGGAGTGCAAAATAATGTACTGTTGTTACACACTTGGGCTGTTGCGGCCTTTAAAATCCTCACCCGCTTGCATATCATGGCCGCACTAGCCTTGCATCATCGTGGCTGCACTACCTACTTATATGATCCAGTCGCCAGGCCTGATCGCAATCGATTTTGATCGCTGTCGACAGTCCACATCGTCCGCCACTTTACTTGGACATGCACAACTGGCAACGGCTGCGGAAAACGGAGCATGACCACCCTATTGCCGCGGCGGCAGCAGCGGGCGCAAGCGCCGCTGCGCATCGACCGCCCACGACTGCAACAGGCCGCCGGCCGCCTCGGACGCCCGGCCAAAGCCCAGGCTAATGCTGCCAAACACCGTCGGCGGATGCCGCCCCGCCCTGCCGTCTGCCGGCGACACCGCTGCCGATGCCTGCAGGTCTGTGTCCTCGTCCTGGCCGCCGCCCGACTTCTGCGGAAGCGTGCAAAGAAGCAGAAACCTCAATGACCGTCGGCGGGTACAGACCCTGAATTGCGGTTGCAAGAAAGTGGTCGACAGGAGCTGATGTCACAACAACACAACTGCATTCCAACGGCCAGGGGCCTTCACCTCGGCATGAGCCTGAAAGGCCCTTGCCGAAAAATTGCCATTGAGATGCAAGCACATCAGGAAGAGGCTGCACACCTGCTGGCGGCGGCTGCGCGAGCGGTCAAGGCGCTGGTGGCGCCGCTTCTCCAGCTCCGCCTGGCGCCGAAGCCGCGCTGCCTTGCGCGCCTGGATTGGCGATTGAACCGTATTACTTACAGCGGCCCACCATGGGCATGAGCATGAGCCGCTACCAACGGGGTAATCAAACAAGCTGCAAGGTCAAGCAGGGTGAAGCCTAGAAAAGGCAATCGGCGGCGCCGCCGCAGAGGCGTCTCTGTCCATGCGCGCCTGGATCTTGGCCCACAGCTGCTCCGCCTTCTCCATGTCGGAGCCTGGCGCCGGCACCACGTCGAAGTTGTACATGTTGTAGATCTTCTCGTAGTTCTGCGCGTGCGTCGTCATCGCCTCTCGCACGTTCTCGTCGTCCGGCAACGGGAAACACTGCCCCATCGGGCCTGCGCGCCGGCGGAGCTATCCTTCACATGCCTTTCACACGCCTGCTGCGCGTGTGCTCCTCACTGCCACACTGATGCTGGAGATTGAATGCTGCCCATGCGGCACATCTGATTGCAGCGCGTTTGCTGAGACGGAGCAAACCGCACCAACCGATGCCTCGATGCTGGGCAGAATCCGCAAGGAATGCGGTGACGCACCGGGCGCCATGAACTTGGTGCCGTGCGGGTAGTGGATGGGGTCCTGCATGAGCGGCGCGGGCAGGCCGACGGCGTCCTGCGCCATGCGGAAGGTGACTTCCCCGTCCGGCTTGTACTGGAACATGCGCGCGCGGTTCACCACGCTATCCAGTTCCTGCAGCACGCCCCTGCACATGGAAATGGGAATGCACGTGAAGAATACTGCACCGCATGGTTGTTCAGAGGTGTGCCGCCGGGAAGTCGCCATGCAGACTGCGGCCAGCATGCTTGATTTGGCCGGATCCTGGCGCAGCTGTGTTCATGAAATGCATCATGAGTTACGAGTGGCATCCTCAGGCGTCAGCCAGCGTGAACCATAGCGGTCTGCAGCAGGGAGTCTCACTTGATCTCCATCATGTGGCAGAACTCGCCGGAGCTGTCCGGGCCCACAATGAAGGAGTCTGCCTGCCAGCTGCCGTATGTTGTGTTCTTCTCAATCTCCGCCTGCGCACAGCCACGGCAACATTAATGAGGCTGTGTAATATTGGGGTGCACTGCAGCGCTCAGGGTGAACACAAATCCTGGTGTGCGTGCACCAGCAACCGCACAACGCGCATCCGAGGTGCCAACCCTGCGAGGCGGACCACACGCGGCACCTGTGTCTGTTCCCAGGCCTTGTTGGGCTCCACACCCTTCTCCACCTTTTTGAGGAACGGCTGCGTGTTTATGAGCGCGCCGCACCTGCATATGGCATATAATTTTGTTTTACGACGCACGCTGGCGCTGGCGGTGGCCAACCTGCCGCTGTTCATGCAGCAGGTCATGTGTCATGCAGGTCATGAGTCATGCGCAACACGTCTTCTCGACAGACTCACCCGTGCCGCTTCCCATACATCCACTCCCCTCGGTACACCTCGCCGTTGACGCCGGTGTACTGGCCTAGGCCATTGACATAGCCGTTGTGGAATTCGCCTTCGTACCTGGACAGAACGACAGAAAGTTGATAACATGTGCTAGCCCACACAGCCGAAGGCGTGCACGAAAGCATACAATTGGGGACAAGCACTCCTCGTGGGCTGCAGACGGGGTGCACTCACTTGTCGCCTCGTTCTGCCCGCTGCACGCCGCCGCCGAGGCCGTTGCCAAACACAAGGATGCCCTTGGCGCTCGGCGCATCCTCTCGCGTCAGGCCCTCGTACCTGTGATCAGCAGCACTTACTTTCGTTGAATGACAGCACAGCAAGCAGGCATGCAGCGTAGGTACATCGTCGTGCATACAGTGTAACTGCTCACGTTGTGCCATCGTCGTAGACGTAGCTGTCCCACTTAAGCGCGTTGCCCACGAACGGCGCATATGGATGATTGCTTCCTTGCAGCCAAGCCTGTGGATCCTTTGGCGAGCGCTTGGGTGCGTCAAGAGCCCTGCCGACAACCTTAGCCTCCACCGGCTCGGCCATTTGCCTGTCTGCTGGTGGCTGCCGCTGTGTTCCCTATCACGGTCGCAACTGCAAGCAAGTTTTGCTACTCTGTATGCATCGCCTGAATCTGAGTTTTGTGAAAACCTGTGTGTGATCTGTGATCTGGCATTGGTTCCGGAATTGCTGTCCTGGCGACTGGATTAGATAGCCAACTCCAATGAAGCTGATTGAGCAGCCGTCAGATTGATTGATGGAGGTGTCCAAACGTGCTCGCCTTTCAAATGTGGTGATTCCTTTGGACTTTCAAACGGAATACGGAAGACAACAAGCACCTCAGGGACCAAAACCAGTCTGAGTGACGCTAGCGACTGAAGCGCCGTCGCCCCGACGTTGCCAGGCATGACCGGCCCCAACTTTCTCTCTACAAGGTGCTCTAAGCGCTCGTCGCGGAAACCGAAACAGGCTCGACTAGTGCATGTACTCGGAGTTCGTTCAGCAGGGGAAATGCCGGGCTGTGCAGTCCAGCCGCCGACTCGCACATCCCACAGGACCCACCACCATGTTGCCCAGCAGGCACAATCTTGGCCCATCTACCAGAGGCCGATGACCTGCAGACGACAGTCGACAGTTCAGCAGCTGATCAATCAAGCGCACAATGAAAGCAGCCCGGCAATGAGGATGGCAAAATGGCGGCAGCTTGCAGCACCTCTGCACCGTTGTACATGCAAACAGCGGATGGCAGGCACCAGGCCTTGTGCGTCATGCATTGCCGGACATGTGCCTTTGAACAACCACGCACCTTCCACCAGGCGCCGCCGGCGACCAGCCACACGAGAAGGTACCAGATGGACATGATGAAGCCCAGCTGGTACCACTTGGCCTGCGGCACGTAGCCCGCCGCAAAGTAGGGCGGCGCCGAACCGATGCCGTACGTCGACAGGCAGCCCATCACGTTGGACAGCTGGCCCAGGGCGATGGCGGCCTGCATTTTGCAGGAGGGAAGGCGTCAAATGGCAAACTTGCCAGCTGCTGGTAGGTGGCCTTGGCCGGTGCACTGCAGGCGAAGCTGGACGCGAGAAAGCCAGAAGCATGCGAGTGACATGGTGTGCAACACAAAAGTGAGTGCCAAATAAGTAAGAAGGGACGCACCACGAGGGGCGGGGTGCCCATGGCGATGGAGACGGACAGAAAGGCGGTGTACATGGCGCCGATGTGCGCGGCGCCGCTGGCGAACAGGTAGTGCGAGTAGAAGTACAGCAGTGTGATGATGGTGAAGGACGCCTGCCACTGCAGTCCCAGGCCGCCAATCATGCCCACCACCTGCAGCAGACGGCGGACAACGACTTTGATGGTTTGCGAGTTGTGTGCAGGATATGTGTGCCGTGCGATACCAGGGTGGAGGGACGGATCTCAGACGCGCTCGAGAGGATGTGCAGGAGGCCATCGAGTGCCGCCCCTTGTGGTCGTGCGCAAGGGTCTTGTTGTGCATTTGTCATCGATCCATTTTACAGACTGGGGCGGGTGCAGCTGCAGACCAGCCAGCATCAGCAGCCCGCAAGGGTGCACGTTGCTCGACTGCATCTGCTGGGCTCGCAAGTTCTTGGCAGGGGGCGATCACCGCGCACCTTGTCCGAGAACCAGGCGATGAAGCCGAACTTGTTGAGGTGGTTGGCCATGGCGATGAGCGCCGCAAACCACGACAGCGTCTCCCAGGAAGCGCCCTGCGCCAGGTTCTCCTGCCTGCAGCCAGGTCAATTTAACGGCACTCGCTGCTGGAGCTGTTGCGTTGCCAGGGGGCACACGAGCAGATGCGTCTGACAGCACGGCGGCGCAGCAGCTGCACAGCCCACAGCAGGTCGGGTCGGTTCCGTCGGTTCCGTCGGTCACAGTTGTCGAGGAGCGTTGTTGAAACTTCAGACCTCAGATTGTCAACATGTGACAGGACAGAGGCGCACCAGGTGGTCACGCCGGTGATGAGCAGGATGCCCAGGCCCAGCAGCGCGGCGGCGACCGCGTTCACGCCGATGGCGGCGCCGAAGATCCACAGCGACACCGTCACGGCGAAAGCAAACGCGGTGATCTTCTCGTCAGTGGACAACGGGCCTGCGACATTGCATCACAAGTCAATTTCGCCGACCAGTGACCGTGTGAATGTTGTAGACGGGTGCTACATCACATCTGGGAATTCCCTCATTCTGCGGGACTTACAGCTTTGAGGCCCATGGGTTTCCATAGATCCATGGGCCGCAGCGGCAGGCTACATTACTGCGCAGGCACCGCCCGGCACTGCCGCAGTCGAAGTCCGCAGCGGCCCCAGCAACCATTTGCGTAGGGAGAGGGACGCACCAAGCTTCTCCAGCTCCTTGCGGGCGGCGGCGGGCGCGTCGGGCGTCTGCTTCTGCTCCGGCGGGTACAGCACGTACAGGATCGCGGGCGTGGTGAGGAGCGCGATCAGGCCGGGCACCAGGCCCGCCAGCGCCCACTGGCCCCAGCTGATGGTAAAGCCCAGCGAGTCCTTCGCCAGGCTGACCTGCAGCGCATGAACTTCAGGGGGTTTCAGGGTTCGATCCATAGGTTCAATCCACAGGTCAGATGTGACGCAGCCTCGACGGCAGCCCCTTCCCTCCGTTCGAGGATCAGCTGCGATTTGCAATGTGGGGAACACGGGCAGGGTAAAAAGGCTGGATGTGGAGCACCGTCTCCGAGGTGCAAGCTGGATCATTCCTCGTGTGTGGCTGAGCAAAATAAACCCAAGCAGCAGCAGCCTGGGCAGCCGCGACGCTCTGGTCCGAGCAGTGGAGCGCACCGCCAGGGGGTTGGCGGCCATGGCGGTGATGAACATGCCGGAGGAGATGGTGGTCGTCTGGAAGCAGGTCTTCATGATGTAGGCACCCAATTTTTTCTCCGTGCCCTTCTTCGGGTCGCTGCCGCAGGCCAGGCACAGCGACTGCGGCACAGGGCAGGAATATCTCACAATTCCACGCGAACGTTATTGTGCAGCGATCATTAATTCTGCAGCCATCATTGCGGACTCGCGTGTTCCGATCGCCATGTGGCTCCACATGGAAAAGGCTGGGCAGAACACCCATAGTCTCACGTGCACACAGCGTACAGAGCCGTATGAGGTGAGGCTTGTAGGCGCCTCTCAAAGTAGGTGCCTCTGAGTGCCACTAGAGAATCATGCAGGCGTCACGACACCGACCTGGGCCAGCGGGAAGAAAATGCCGCCGGCGCGGGCGGCCACGGAGGGGATGGCCGGGGCCAGCAGCGCCTCAGCGAAGACCAGGCTGTAGGTCAGGCCCAACGTCGTCTTGCCGAACAGCGAGACGATGTTGTACGCGATGCGGTTGCCCAGGCCGGACTTGATGAAGCCCTTTGACAGCCAGAAGGCGATGGCAATGAGCCACCTGCGCGGCAAAGCGCAGACGCTCCAGCTCGGCACCCACCCTCAAGGCTACTTTCCAGAGGTTTGTGACTTTTTGGAGCGTCTCCTGCAGAGGCAACTTGATCCAGGATTCACCCAGGGTCTGGCAGGCGGACGATGCTTGCAGCGTTGCAAGTGCTGCCAACATGAGAGCCGGGTTGTGTCGACGGCGTGCACACCTGGTAGAAAATCTGGCATAAGAAACTCACGGGATCTCGGTGGAGAAGGCGCTGAAGGCCTGGGCGAAGGTCAGCGTCTTGGTGAGCATGGCGGCGCCTAGGCCCAGGAAGGCGACGGCACCGAGCGGCAGCGGCGTCGTGATGATGCTCACGATGGTGCCGACAAACACCGCCAGCAGGTGCCACGCCTGCAGCGTGACGCCGGCGGGCGGCGGAATGAACCAGATGAGGGCGCCGATGCCGACGGACATGCCCAGCGTCTTCATGTCGGCACCCCACTTGAAGCCGCTGTCGGCCGGCGCCGGCACCTCGGCAGCGTCCGCTGCCGCGCATGTCTGCAAATCGAGCAGGCAGGTGTTGAGCAAACGGATCTCAGATCATAATGGTTTATGTAGTCAAGCAGAGTGAGGGCTGTCGACCCAGGCAAGTGCGAGGCTCTCGATCTTGACATCAGGGCTGCTTAATATCTGGTACCATGCAGTTCAAGTGTGGGACAGATACATGGCTGCAAGGGCCAGCAAACCTGCTCACCTGCACCTGGCGCGCGCGGCACGCACGCAGCGGCGTCTGGCGGTGCAGGGCCAGGAGGGAGGAGCGCTGCTGCTTGAGCTGCGGGCGAGTCACCGGCCGGCCACTGGGGGAGCTGCGCAGCGCCACCGGCGCACGGTGCACGCGCGACCGGCACTGCGACAGCACGGACGCTGCCGCAGCCCGCGATCCAGAGGCGATTACACCAGCCATCGTGGAGTATCGAACCCCGACACAATCTCCGCAACGGCTCGGCCCGTCAGCGCCAAGCAGCAACGGTGAGCCCTGCGACACCCTCTTCACCTAGATGCCGAACGCTGCAACCTGGTGACTGGCCTGGTCTGCACGACTGGCTCGCGCACGAGTGCGCCGGCGCAGATCGTCATCCGCGCATTTGGCGGAAGCCCGGCGGCAGAGCCTGAAAATCCTTGCCGAGCAACTTGTCAAGAGCTCTGCATCTGAACAGCCATTGTGTGTGCAATCCTATTCCATCAATTCCCATCACAGCTTGCTCCTGGCCATCGGCAACAGCACTCTCAACATGACGGCCTGCGCCTCATGTTTGAGCAGCTTGCCGGACGAGTTGGCGGGCAGCGGCGCGGACTGGCAGCACACTACCCGCGGCACCTTGTACCCAGACAAGCCAGCATCCTTGCAGAAACTGCGCAGCTGCTCCTGCCACGCATCTGCCGGCTGCTTTTCCACCATCCGCAGCTGCACCAGCGCCGCGACCTGGGGCAGAAAAAATTGTGTCTTTGGCGCTATCAATCTTGACAATTAATGCAGATGCAACAGTCCAGAAGAAACAAGGCTTGGAGCACAGTTGCCACCACGTACGTACCTGCTGCCCCAGCCGCTCATGCGGTAAGCCCACGACCGCAGCCGCCAGCACATCTGGATGGAGCTGCAGGCAGCGCTCCACCTCCGACGCGTGCACCGTCTCGCTGCCGGTCCTGATGGTGTCCCGGCTGCGGCCGTTCAGCCACAGCTGCCCTGCTTCGTCCAGGAAGCCTGCAAACACGCACGAACGTGTGTCGTGTTCATGGCTGCGCCTCAGCCCCTACATAATACCACAGTGAGCAGTGAACATGCCACGCAGCAGTGCGCACCTATGTCGCCTGTTGACAGCCAGCGCTCCGGCTGCGGCCGCAGTGCAGAGCCGCCTTCCGACCAGTAGCCCAGCATGACGTGCGGTCCCCGCGTCCGGATGACCCCTTGTCCTGCGATTTTTGTGTCGGGCTTTGATTGATACGCGTAGCAATTGGATGCTCAGCGATGGGCATTAATAACATAGCAGCACAGAGCAGTAGGCACAAAGCATCAAACTCTGCGATAGTCTGCAAGCCTACCTGGTTCGAGGCCTTCGGCTGGCTCGATGTCAATCTCCACGCCCGGCACCGGCCGCCCGACACACACAGCAGATGTGACCCGCTGCTGCTGCTGCCGCTGCTGCTGCTGCCGCTGCCGCTGCTGCTGCTGCTGCTGCTGCTGCTGCTGCTGCGGCGGCGGCGGCGGAGCGTCCGCTGCGGGCGACTGCGGGCGGCCGTTGCCGGGCGCCGCGATGGTGCTGAAGGTCATGGACGAGCAGGCCTCTGTCATGGCGTACGACAGCTTGATGCTGGCGGCGGGAAACATGCGGCTCGCATTGCCCAGCATGGCCGGCGTGGGCGTGCCGCCGCCGATGAGAACCCGCCTGGCTGAAGTAAGGAATCACGTTATGCATGGAGAGGTCGTTTGGACTGTGGCAGGGCTCCAGCCGAGAGCGACATGCAGCACGAAAGAATTGTGACAAGCTGCGGGGCATGGCTTGCCTGACATGTGCATAGGCGCGCCGCTCGCCCGTCACTTCCCACAGGGCCGCCAGCATGGCTGGCACCACAATGAAGCTCGTGACCTGTGCGTGCGGGAGACCTCACGAACCATGGGTACGCCAGACTTGAACAGTTTGCTGTGGAGATTCTGTAGCATCCAGCAGTCTTGTTGCGGCAGGTGGCTTGCCTGATGCTGCTCCAGCTCCCGCTGCATTCTGGCTGGTTCAAAGCGGCCTGGAAACACATGCCGTCCGCCCGCCATCAGGACCGCAAGTGCTGACGACAGCCCGCCTGCAGGTGAGATGGCCAAGAATGTCATGCCTAGCGCAGGCGCCAGTTGAATTCGCACCAGAGAGGAGCAGGATGCATGGTTGACAACATAGCGAAGCTGTTGAGAGGTCCAGCAGTGCACTGAGCAGGCGAGCAGGACACACCAATGTGGCACAGCGGCGCGACATGGTAAATGACGTCCTCGGCACAGTACCCAATCTCCAGCAGCTTGTTCATGGACTGCACATGGAAGGCCGTGTGCGACAGCACAGCGGCCTTTGGCGCTGCCGTTGTGCCGGAGGTGAAGCACAACACCGCCGCGTTGTTGTCCGGCGCCCGCAGGCGCAGCTGAGCGCCAGCGTGGCGGCTGATCAGCTGTTCCGACATGACCGCGTCAGTCGCTGCCCCGGTGCCTGCACGACAAGGTTGCGTTCAAAACTTAGAGGATATGTACAGTGGCTGAGAGAGGGGCAGCTGCTGCGCCCAGGAGCAGGTTATGGTGTGGATGTTGCAGCAATCCTGGCAGATTGCTGAAGCACACCTAGTGTGACGGTGTGGCGCAGGCTGGTGAGGTGCTCGGCCAGCGCACGAAAGCGGGAGCACGGCCCATCGGTGATTAGGATGCTCGGCGCGCACGGCGCGACTGCCGTCATCCCATCCTGCACATGCACGATGAGCCGCTCGAGGTACAGCGATCAAGCTTGCGATGGCATGATCGCTCTGATCAGCCAGCGCCACACATGGCCTTCATCGGCTTTGAATGACCGGCTTCTTTGCAACACAGCACGCGCCTGCAGGCTCCACCGCCAGTTCACGGGAGCGACCAAGCCTCCCGCCGCCAGGATCGCCAGCAGCGCCTCAAAGTGGCGGTCCGTGTTCACTGCCGCAAGCGCCACGCGGTCACCGGGTCGCAGGCCCAAGTCCAGCACCAGCGCCGCGCTGAGCGCGGCGACGCGAGCCGCAAACTCAGCGGCAGTCTGCTCCCGACCCTCGCAGCTGGTCAGCTGCCGGTGCGGGGCGGTCCTTGCGAGCGCGGCGAGGTGCTGACAGATGTGTGCCATTACTGCGGTGCGTGCTCAGCAGAAAATAAGGACCACAGCCTGCCCAGAGGTAGTATTCAGTTGTGCTCACATCGATTCCGATCGCTTGATCGATGTCAGCAGCCCGGTTGGGCAGGCATTCACTGCCGCAGTGGTGATGGCTTGAACTGTCGCAATGGCAGGCCGAGGCAGCAAGAAGCTGCGAGGATGCAATCAGCTGCAGTGTTGTTCCGAGACTTGCAAGAGCTCCTGCTGGCTGTGTTCATCGGCTTTGCGTTCATAAATGTACAAGACAGCGCACGTGACGGTTAGTAATTTCAGCTACAAAACCCTTTCTGGGCATTGAAGGAATCCGCGACAAGAGGCCGGTTTCAGCACCTGTATCAGCGCAGCCTACAGCAATCTGATCAGCCAGGCTACTGTAGAAGTTGACGTTGTCAGACCCGCGCAGAGCTTGTGTCGTGGATGTCCCTGCGAATTTGAAGGCAGTCCGAGAAGCCAGAGGCACGCTGACGGACTTCTTGCCCATCGCCTCTCCTGGCCGATTGCGGCCAGGAGTGTGATGAATTCAGTTGACTGCTTGCAACCCACGGCCAGCCAGAGCTTGTGCGGCAGCGTCTCCGGATTCGCACGACGCCCACCCTCACCCAAGCAGCAGCAGCTCGTGCAGCGGCCCTGCTGGCAGCCTACCCGCGTGCAATGCGGGGCAAATACCTTGCACAGAGCCTGCAAGCCGCAGTGCAGCCGTGATGGGCCGCTGCTGGCGTACAGCAGATCGGGACAGCCTGCAGGGATCAAACCAGGTGCAGCTCGACAGACGGCTGTGGCAGTCGGAGCCAGCGCCGACTTTGCGCCAGATGACTTCCGCAGCGCAGACATGGTGGCGGACGGGAGCACCCCGGTCGCGCCGCTCACCCCAGCCTCAGCCGCTGCCGCTGTGCAGAGCAAAGGTCTCACGGGCCTGGCGGCACGGGTGGTCTTCGGCACCCTCCTCGGCGCAGCCGGCGCCCTGGTCATCCTGACGGGCGGTTGGTGCTACATGATCAGCGCCTGCTTCGTGGCGTACCAGGCGTCAAAGGAGTACTTCGGCTTCCTGACGTCAAAGGTGCCACTGGCGCTGCACTCAAGACCTGATGTTGCAGTATTACTGACTGCCAAGCTTCCTCGCACCGCTTGCATGCAATTCACATGTGCTCCAGCTCAGCCCTTGCTGTCAAGTGCTGGGTGCAGGGCATCTCTGCCGGCATGCAGCCGCCTCCGCCGCTGGCGACGTCGCTCACGAGCCTGTGCTGCATTGGCCTGGTGGTGTGGACCTTCGTGTCCCAGGGCAAGTCCACGGCGGCGCTTCCCATCGCGGCCTTGCTGGTGCTGTCGCTGCAGCTGCTGACGACGAAGAAGCCACGCTTCGCGCAGCTGACGTCCTCAGTTTTTGGGCTGTTCTACTGCGGTACGCACCCATGCAGCTGATGTCCTGACCTCAATATTGCTGTTGTGTCCCTGTTGTCATGCGAGCTTGGATCTACTGGATCGCTCATCCGGAGCATTGAGTGAATTGTGCCTGTACACGCAGGCTACCTGCCCAGCTACTGGATCAAATTGCGGCTGCTGCGGGCGCCCGCCATCAACAGCACCATTGCACAGCACTACCCAGTGAGCACAGCAACCCACCATGTTGCCACTGGCATTCATTACCTTGAAACCAACTGAGCTTCAGGGTCTGTGTGCATGTCCGTGGCGTCAACCAAGCCCGCCAGGCGATCTTACTTGCAATGTGCCACCCCTGACTAGGTGCTGCTGGGCGGCCTCAGCCAGTGGACCGTCGGCCTGCTGGCGACGGTCATGGCGGTGGCGTGCATCGTCGCCGCGGACGTGGGCGCCTACTTTTTCGGCAAGTCCTGGGGCCGCACGAAGCTGACGGACATCAGCCCCAAGAAGACGGTGGAGGGCGCCGCCGGCGGGCTGCTGTGCTCCACCGCCGTGGCCGTCGCCTTCTCCTACTTCCTCAGGTGAGCCACACTAGGCAGCATGCGCACCTGTCAACTTCCCTCCCTTGACGCTAGGGTTTTCAGGTCAGGCCGTGGGGGCTAACAGCACCACTAGGACGTAGACACGAGGCAGAAGGCTCATATGCATCACGTGCATGGCATAAGGCTGTGCTTTGCGGTACTGTAATCCTGCACCCAGACTCGACCTATCTGTGCGAGGCCCAGGCCTTGCTGAAAGTCTCTGCACCCGCTGCCGCAGGTGGCCGGCGTCGCCGCTGGCGGCGGCAGTGTTGGGCGTCATCATCTTTTTCGCCAGCCTGTTCGGGGACCTGCTGGAGAGCGCCATGAAGCGCGAGGCGGGGCTGAAGGACGCCAGCAACCTCATCCCGGGCCACGGCGGCCTGCTGGACCGCTTCGACAGCTACCTGTTCACTGGCGGCATCGTGTTCTGGTTTACCCGATTTGTGCTCCCCTCCTATGGTGAGTGGCACTCTCCCTGTGTCGCCTAGCCCTTCAATCCATCAAAAGCTGTTGCACCGGACGCAATTTGGACGCACCCGCTGTGTTCTAGGCCTTGGTGTGTATTTGCACCACGAGAAGAGCTGGGCAACCAGGAGAGCTGATCTATATGTTCGCGTGTGCAGGGCTGTGAGCACCCCAGCGGTTTGGCGGTCAGCAGGGCCGAAGGGGGACGGCCACAGCACATGCGGCGAGATCTTGGCCGCAGCTTGTTTTGGGGCGCCCGTTCTCTCTAGAGGGTCGGATTAGATGAAACAGCGCCCTCGAAGCGAATTCTTTTTTGGGCTGTTGGTTCTCACAGGCGCCTTGGTTGCACACAATGGCTAGGTGTCCTGCGCTGAGGCAGGCATTGATCTTTCCCATGATGCAATTGCTTGAAGTCGCAATCAGTTGCAAGACTGCACCGGGCGCGCGCTGCGTGTGATTGTGCCGCGCACATTGATGGTGCCGGGCTGCAGATACCCAGCGCGATATAGGCTCAATATATGACGGGCAAACACACCTCTCACACACGATCCACGCATCAATATGGCTGCAGTCCGCCCGTCGTACGAAATTCGCATGGAACGGCGGCAACGGCGGGCTCACGGCTTAACGTCTGGCAACATTTAGGCCCCCTGTTCGAAGGCAAACTACGCCGTGCCGAAACTGCTACAACTGCTTTGCTTCCTTGGGAACGTCATCCGATATGAGATCTGTCACAGCGACCGTGTCGCCAGTCAGCCGCTTGGTGCTGTGACTTTCTGCATCATCTGAGCAACGGAGTTCCTCAGCTGATCGCCGACCTGGCAAGTTCCAGTCTAGATAGTGACAGCGTACTCTGTGAAGGGCACACATCGCGCCGTGATCGTCCAGCTGGCACTACAAGCTGCACGACAGCTGTAGCGTCCATCACTCCAGCACGGCCGCGGCCTGCTCCCCTGCTGAGGCTTCAGCATGACCAAAGGCTCAGAGGGGGCGTCGATGATGGATGAAGACGCGGCGCCCGAGGACGCAGCCGAACCGCCATCGCCGCAGCCTGACGCTGGCGCCGCGGCCGCAGACGCCCTCGCCGCCGGGCAGGCAGCCGGCAACATCCACCTGCAGGGGGGCGAGGATGGTGTGGCCACCATGGAGCACGCAGCCGCCAGCAGGGAGGCGACGGACCGGCAGGCGCGGCTCATAGAGCAGGTGGAGGAGCGGCGGCGTCTGCGAGCGACGGTCGTGCCGACGGATGTGACGGCGGTGAAGATGCTGCTGCGGCAGCTTGGGCAGCCCATCACCCTGTTCGGCGAGCGGGAGGTGAGGCTGCCCCGAGCCTTTGTGAATATAATTTGCATTGAGCATGGCCGCGGCAGCTCTCCTGTCTGACTAGTGCTCTTGAACGTCCCAGCCATGGCGTTGTAAGCATGCGGCTGGGTAGCTTTGGACTTGTACCCATCAACCAGCAACGCTGCTTCATCCAGATGGGTCATCGACGTGCAGTCACGGACAGAATGTGTCCTACTCAAAATGAGTCAGGTATCTGCTGGACATTCCAACAAAGCATGTCCCAGCGATGCATGTCATGTAAAGAAGGTCGATGCACAAAATCATTGCACCGCCATTGCACCGCCGCAGATGGAGCGTCGGGAGCGGCTGCGCAAGCTGCTGGCGGCGATGGAGGAGGAGAAGGTGCTGGAGGCAATGGACGCGGTGGAGCCGGAGGACGCACAGCGGGAGCACTTTATACCGTCCACAACCTTCTACACTGAGGGCCCGCAGGCGCTGGTGGACGCGCGCGTCTCGGTGCGTGAGAATCATGCACAAAATGCGCACGGAAATCCTGCTTCCGAAGCTGAGCGTGGTCGAGCCCTCATTTTAGTCCTCGGCAACAAGGCTCGCCACCACCTCCTGGAGGGCGGTTCCAGGAAGATGAGGGTTTGGAGGCCGAGGCTGCTGAATGCGCTCGCCGCGGTGCGTGTGTGTCCATCTCCTGAGGAGCACTCTCCTCGCTGTTCTCGCCCGTCCTGACGCAGTCCCCGCTTTCAGGCACATCCTCTGCTAGAGTTCATCTGTGACAGGCCCTCCTGTGCTGCGCAGCTGGCGCGCTTCTCGCTGATGCAGGCGGCGGAGCGCACAGCGGCAGCAAAGCGCAAGCGGCAGGACCCGGACAACGACCCGGACGCCGAGGAAAGTGCCATCGAGGAGGGCGTCAAAACGGTGGGCTTTTCACCCCAGATTCCTGCAACAAACTCCAACCGAAAGCATTCCATCTTGAAGGGCGTCAGAACACGGGGCACATTCTGAAACTCTCCTGCATTGCGCACTGCGGTGCGAGCTGCGTTAGTCAGCCAGTCCAGCGATTGAGCGGAACCGCCGGGCATTGGCCCGAAGGTGCTCTCTAGCGGTAGTTCGTTCAACACACTTTCCGGACGCTTTGCGCAGTGCAATGTTTGCGCACTGCAATGCAAGGAGATGGTCGACCAGTCCAGCGAGCTCCGGCGATGAGCAGCTCCGGTGATGGAAAAAGGGGTGCTGGCCTATTCCCTAGGCCAGAACACTTGACGCTGGTGTGTGACAATGCGGGCAGGTGGTCGACCAGTCCAGCGAGCTCGGCGACGAGCGGCCAGTGATGGGCAACAGACGTCCTGTCGTTGACCGTTATCTGCTAGACCTCTGATCTGACGCTGCGCACTACAACACGCACAGATGGTGAACCAATCTAGCGAGCTGGGCGACGAGCGGCCGGTGATGGGCTGCGCCTTCTCGCCCGACGGCAGCGTACTCGCGACCGCGTCCTGGTCGGGCCGCCTGAAGCTGTGGCGCGTGGAGCGCTGCGAAAAGCAGCTCACTGTGCAGGCGCACGACACCCGCATCACAGGTGCGGCAGTGGCATCATTGACCTAATGGGCATGGTGTGTGGTTGTATGTGCCGGCAGGCGGCGCTGCAGCACAGCTGCGGCTGCGTTCTTGCAACCAGATGCTGTCAGCGCATCTGCTGGCAGTACTCTCCGCATCTGCGGCATTGTGAAGTCCTGCTTTCGTCGACATGCAGCAGTAGGGGTTTGAACAGTAGCTGCAGCAGAAATTCCCGATTCACATAATACATGGCAGCATCCTTCCGACTCTGCAGGATTGGCGTGGCACCCGCATGCGCAGCCGGGGCGCGGCAGGCAAGGCATCAGCCTAGCCACGGGCGCCGCGGACAACAGCGCGCGCCTGTGGTCGGAGACGGGGGAGCTGCTGCAGACGCTCGGCGGGCACACAGACAGGTGCATAGGGTGTCCTGGAAGGCGTTTGCCTGTGGCTGCGGCTTCGCAGCATGCAGCATTGTTGTGCAGGCGGCTTCCAGAGCACTGGCTTTGCTGCAAAGTGGCGGGCTCTGACAGGGCCTCGCCCGCGACTGTCAGTGGACCTGCCCCACAGTCTCCGATTTGAGGCTCCAGGTTTGCTCAAGCGGCCTTTGGCGGCAGACCCCTCCCAGCGCTGAACGTGTGTACATTGCCTCTGCCGCAGGCTGGGGCGGGTGGCGTTCCATCCGATGGGGCAGCACCTGGGCACTGCCAGCTACGACCTGACCTGGCGACTGTGGGACCTCGCCACCGGCGCCTGCCTCCTGGAGCAGGTCTGGCACGCTTTTTCTTGTTCCCTCTTGTGCCCCTTTTTCCCATTTGCTTGATCGCTGCTTAGTTTTCTGCGCGTTGCTTCCGCCCGGAGCGTGCGAGCCTCCCCTGTAGCTGCACCCTGGAGATGGTTCACTCTGGCTCTGTATGCGGTTCACAATGCTGCCTTGGCAGCATCCGCCTCTTGACCCAGGTGCATCAGGACCAACAGCTGACGGTTTGGCAAGAAGGGGGTGTGGGGAAGTAGGCACACGTGCAGAGGTCCTGATGCTGCGTTGCTGGGTTTGCTGCGCAGGAAGGGCACTCGCGGGCGGTGTACACAGTGGCCTTCCACCCTGACGGCTCCCTGGCAGCCTCCGGCGGCATCGACGCCATCGGTGAGCCGTTGCCGCAGTGTGCTTCCGCCTGCCTGCGTTTCCAACAGGCCGGCGAGAGGCGCTTCTCTGACAGTGACGCATGCCCATGCTTCCGTGTCCCTGTCCCAGCTTCCCAGCCATGCTGCCGAGGCCGGACTCAGACTCGGCGGCGCCGCGGAGGAAGTCAGAAATTTGCTGTGCCTCAAATGGCAGGGTGCGTGGAGGACCTGCGCCGCGGGAGCAGTGTCATGCTGTTGCTGGAGCTTCTTCTCGAATGCGCTCCGCTTCGAATCAACCAAAAAAAATCGGGGCAAAAAACTGTCAGACGCGGGCATCCCATGAGCCTGACCCCGCTACGCGCCGCCGCTGCTGCAGGGCGGGCGTGGGACCTGCGCACGGGGCGCAGCATGATGCTGCTGGAGGGGCATGTGAAGGCCATCCTGGCGCTGGACTTTGCGCCCAACGGCTACCAGGTGCGAGCATGATTCATACGTTCCTCGAGTGAGGCATTCTTGACGATGCTTCACCAATCTCAGCGTCTTGCACTGCGTCTTGCCGTTGGAAGCGCGCTTTGCATATTCGATAACTTGCGTGAAATATGTTGGCTCATTTCTGACCACATTGCACTCATCAAATGGCAGGTGGCCTCCGGCAGCGAGGACCACAGCGTGCGCATCTGGGATTTGCGGAAGCGGGGGGCGCTGTACACCATACCCGCCCACCAGTCCCTCGTCTCCCAGGTGTGTGTTTCAGCTGGCGTCATGACCGACGCCTCGAGCAGGCTGCATCAATCAGCCAGCCTGGGCTGGTAGCGAGTAAGGTCTGTAATCAGTTGACATCAGGTCTTGCATCGGCGACGGCAGCCCAGGGATGACATGCCAGCAGACCGTTCCTGTCTCGAACGGTGCATGTTGCATACTCCATGTCGAGAGGAGCATCCAGCATGCGCTCCAATGCTGGAGACAAGATGCATTAAAGCCAAAACTTAGAACCTGGACCATGCGCTATCCAGGTGCGATACGAGCCGCTGGACGGCGGCTACCTGATGACGACGGGATACGACAACACTTGCCGCGTGTGGTCGGCGACCAGCTTCCAGCGGCTAGCGACGCTCACGGGGCACGAGAGCCGCGTCATGGGCGGCGACGTCTGCCCAGACGGCTCCTACACCGTGGCCTCCGTCGGCTACGACAAAACGATCAAGCTATGGTCGCCCGATGAGCACTTGCAGGATGGCGCCCCGGACGATGTGGCCACGCCCATGTAGGGGATGTGACGATGTGTATGTAGCGCAGCAAACACGTGTTCGAACGCATGAAGCGACATGGTGGGAAAATTGGATAACCCACCAGTTGCCGTGTTGCCTCGTGCAAGGCTGTTGGGGTCACGGATCAGGCGTACAGCATGCACATCGTTGTGGAGCAGGGTGCGGAGGACACTGAACTGGACGCTTGCTCAAGAGTGGTGCAGTGGCAAGGTTGCATGCGCAGCGCACAGGTCCAGCTGATCATTTTGGAGTGCGGCTGCATGGCTACCTAGATGGAGCAAAGCAGTCATCCGAACGATTCTTACAATCAGCGGTGATGGAACATCACCCCACATTCCAAAATCACCCCGGTGCACCACATGCGGTGGCCCGCCCACCAAGCGCCCCCCTCGCATCCGACGTTTGTTCAATCGCTACTGATCAATGTTCAGATGACAGTCAGACAATGTTGGCAAAGAATTGGCGGCGCCGAAAGGTATGGCGATGCGCCACCGCAGCAGAGTGCGCCCTGTCTGGCAATGACGCTGCTTATGCAGTGGCAGGCTCGGGGTCCTTCTTCTTCGGCGCTGGCTTGCCCTTTCCGCCGTCGTCCTTCTTCGGCAGGACCACAAGCTGCAGGTCGGAAGCACGTACAAGTCAGATTTCCGTACGCAAGAACCTGACAGAAAACAGCCAGCGGGTAGCAGCCGATGCGAGTCCTCCCATCCGTGCGCTTGCTCACAGGCCAGCTTTTTGATATATGCCGGCAGACGCAGGCGGAGCCAAACACACGGAAGGTGGACGAGGCGCAGGACGTGACGGGGCTGCAACACAAGTTATATACACTAGGGAACAAATGTGATAGATACAAGGAAAAGCGCACCATGCGATCGTTCGCCTTGAACTGCAGCTGCAACTTGCACTCCTTGCACGGGATGGTGGTCTCGTCCCGGGCGCCCGCAACCGTCAGGATGTCGCCAAAGTAGGTGAAGTTCTTCGTGCTGCAATTGGGGCAGGTGCCCTGCAGCGGCACACGAGAAGCAGGCGTCACATCATGTTTGCATGTTGCAGGGCGTCACATCATGTTCCATGTGCGTAGAAGGGACCATTTGCCGATTCCGCTGAGGACCATGACAGACTGCAATGAGCCTGAAACTGTCGAATTGGCCAACAAGAGCAGCCATGCCAGAATCACTAAGAGCTTTTGTTCACACATCAGCTGACCTTGGCGCCTTGAGGAACAATTCAAACAAGGAGACGAGGGGGGCAACCTTCACGATGAGGGCGTCCTTGAAGGCGAGGCTGGTGAGCGCGTTGGCCAGGATGAAGAGCGACGGCAGCAGCACGCCCCACAGGAAGACGATGCCGTACGGCTGCGGGAGCTCCACCGCCTTGGTGATTTCGAAGCCCGTGATGTCGTCGATCGAGAACAGCACGCCCAGCACCTGTATTCGAAAGATTCTGCACTGTTTCCAGATAATTCTCAGTTATGACGCACAGCAAGTCCAGCCCGTGATGTCGTCCACCGAGAACAGCACGCCCAGCACCTGGAATAACACCCGGTTTCAGTTGGTACTCTGTTTCAATTGACGCACTACGATTGCGGCCCGTGATGTTGTCCACCAAATACAGTGCGCCCAGCACCTGAGACAAGGGGCATTGACAAATCAGATTGTGTTGCCATGTCGCCTATTGCAGTATGGCTTACAGTGAAGAAATAGCACGCCCAGCACCTGCACACCATTGGAAGACGCTTATGCCGTTTGCAGTGCATGCCATGAAGTGGGCTCATGGTCTTGCAGCGCTCTGCTAGTCTCATGCACCAGCTCATTCAGCTTCTGAGCAGGTTGACGCATTGCCAAGCAGAAGCGGCGCATGGGACTGGCAGCCTGCAGAAGCTCAGGCCCGCTGATGCACAGGGACGTGTCAGTTCGAGCATGGCATGCAAGGTTCCGAGGGTCACCAGCAGCACGGCAGGCAGGTTGAGCAGCGTCATCTTGATGTAGTCGATCGTGATATCGCTGTACATCTTCTTGCTGCGGATGCTGCAGCGCGGGCCCTGCAGAGACACGATGCAAACTGATTAGTAGATTAAGGTTCCAAGAGGCAATGCCACATCATGTCAAGCCGTCACTACTGAGCCACAAGTGCCCAGCCGCATCGTAGCGACTGCCGTGACATCCCCGCCGGTACATGGCCTACGTGGCAGAGAGTGCGGCAAGGAAATGAGCTTGCCTGCGCAACAACTGTGCTGCGGTCGCGGCGCAGTTGCCGCTTCAGGTCGTCGTACTGCTCGTCCGAGAGGAACGGCTTGCCCTCTGCGTGCGCGCGCGAGGCCTCCATGAAGCGCTGCTCCGTCGAGCTGCGGCGCAGAAGCAATCACGACAGCTGAGAGGGGACAGTTGTGAGGGGACCCCCGGTGACGTGTAACGTGGATGGCACAAGTCTGACGGTTGCGCATTTCCGGATGCCCGGTCCGTCAACACAGCTTTGAGAAGATGTCCTGCCACGCTCAGTGGGGAGAGTTTTATGGTCATCCCGTTCAAGACAGATCAGCTGAAATGTAAAGATATATGACATTCGGAGGGGCGGACCGCGCACCTCAGGACAGCCACCCGGCTGCCTCCCCAGAGCAGCTCTTGCTCCAGGTTCTCAAACTCCTCGTCCGACATGGTGGGCTTGCCGTCGTAGTAGAAGGCCTGCGGGGCGAAACCGGCAGCATTGTGGCATCGGGCGTGGCGGGGCCTCAGATGCACCTCCAGGCGTCGCCATGGCAGCTCTGCTGAGAAGTGCAACAGGCTCCCCACGACTGCTAGGCGCTCGCATGCTGCCAAAGAAGCAATGAGGTCATGAAACGAAGAGCGATGGAGCGGATGTTTTAAAATGAGGCGTACCCGCAGCGCATCCAGGTACTCCTGCTCCTTCTCGCCCAGCGACTTGCGCGACATCGGCTTCCGCCCCTGATGCAAGCGGAGCACAGTCGGCTTCGCGCGACATACTGTGGAATGCTGTAACTGACGAGGCCATGGGCCTGGCCGAAGGGCCGAAGGGCAATGGTTGCCTAGCTACGACCACCGCATGCACGTGCCGGTGCCGCGGCCGAGCAAGCACCTGGGGGTCGAGGCTGCAGTAGTCCAGGATGTTCATGTCCACGCTGTCCGTCGCCACCTCCCTTTCGAACTCTTCTTTGGCTGCGCATCAGCCACCGAGCAACCTCATACCGGCCTTTCAGGGGGGCCCACGCCGCGAGCGCTCGAGCACAAGCCTGGCAGCTCAGTACAGACGCCATCGTCCTAGTGATGACAGCACACCATTACATGTAGCTTGCATGCAGCGGGACGGTAGAACTGCGTGTGCGCGCAATGCAATGAGCCGGGAAGCACCCGAGGCTTTCACAGGCTGGAGTTTGATGGCGAGCTGTGGCAATCGCAGGCTGCTGCCGCTGGGCAGCCGCAGGGCCGCAGGTCTGCTCGGACGAATCAAAGAGGCTGTGCACGATGGGGCTTGCAGCCCTGTCGCCATGCTGCACCTCATGGCCTCCCGAGGGTCAGATATCCACAGGTGCAGGAGCTGGCTCGCGGTACTTCGACGGTGCCGCTGCAGGGAGACCTTTCGGATGTGGAGAGGACTTGCCAAAGCAGCGGTCACTGGCCTTGCAAACTGGGCAATCGAGTTGGCTTCCCGAAGCGTGCATGGCAAGATCTAAAGCTTGGGGGCGAACCACACAGGCGGGGTGGTGGTACAAAACCGGGACGGCTGTACGCAGTGAAATGATGTTTGTGCAGCACCAGTGCATTTGCTCAGACAGCTCATGCCTCAGATGAATGGCGCAGTAATTTCTCGCTGATAAGCCTGTACAAATTTGAACTGGCTCGATCGATGGTACCAAATTCATGATGCTCAGATGACTGGGACAAGCTTCGGCTACGCCGATAAGCTAGCGTACCGTGAGGACCTGGGAGGCTCTCTGGGAGACGCAGAATTTCTGGAACCGAAGGATCGGGTCGATGAAAAAGTCCAGCAGCTCGCGGCGCTGGTGCGGTGTTCGCCTGGCGGCACATGCAACGATGGAAGCTGCACTCTCATATTTCTCAAATTCAAGCATACTACATTCTATTGACGTTTGCGCAGATCAAGGGCAGCAAAAAAGTCGCCGCATTCACAGGCGCGGGAATCTCCAAAGCCGCAGGTGCACAGCACATTGTGGTGGCCACAGCGTTTCTTGCAGAAACTGTGATTGCTGTGGCATCATGACCTATCATCATGACCATATAAGATCCTCTGACAAATACAGGCGTTCCGGACTTCAGAGGCCCAAACGGCATCTGGACGCTGCAGCGGGCCGGCAAGCCAATACCAAAGCTCGGCATCGAGTTTGGCGCCGCCAGGCCTACCATCACCCACCAGGCAATTGCTCATCGTTTCGTACTGGACAGCACCATAAGCTCGGGGTTCAAGGAGTGCAGTGCTGGCCTGGCATTCATTCGGCATGCTTGCCGAATGGACAGACCTGCTCAACTGCCGGACATCGATCCAACATTTAAACATCAGGGCGTTATGCTGCGCTGCCCGCAGCTGCTGGTGGCGCTGCAGCAGGCGGGCAAGCTGACATGCGTCATCAGCCAGAACGTGGACGGTCTGCACTCGCGCTCCGGCATCGAGCGCGGCAAGCTCGCGGAGCTGCACGGCAGCTGCTTCGTGGAGAAGTGCGGCCGCTGCCAGCGCGAGTACGTGCGCGACTTTGAGCTCGACACGGTGGGCAGTTTGAAGCGTCATTCATTGCAACTTATTTCAGTTCTGTGTGTGGCATGTAGCGCCAAACGCATGGGAGGGGATTCCAGGTGCGGCGACACACGTTTGCACTGCATTGGCCGCCGCGCAATGAGACGTCATCTGCAGAGCGGAGGAGCAGGCAGCGCTATCACTGGAACCCTATATCGCCCAGCCATCCTGCACAAGGGTGCAGCTGTGGTGCTCCTCAAGACACACATCGATGAAAAGCCGCTGCTGTGCGAGCAGGTGGGGTTCAAGCGCACTGGGCGCTTGTGCGAGTGCGGCGGGCGCCTCCGCGACAACTGTCTGGACTGGGAGAACGCGCTGCCGGATGAGGACTACGAGCGGGCGGTGGCGGCTGCGGAGGAGTGCGACCTGATGCTGTGTCTCGGGTCCAGCCTGCGGGTGAGTTATGGTGCATTCCTTGGGAGCTCTCCTTAGTTGCCAACGACCGCAGTGCAGCGTCAATCCTCTGGATGCTAACAGCACACAACAGCAAACTTTGCCCTGTCGCGCTTGCAGATTACGCCGGCCTGCGAGCTGCCGGCGCAGACGGTGGCAGCAGGTGCGTTTCACTCGTTGCACTGATTGCCAAACCTGCGTTTAAAGATGACAATTAGGCGTCTCATTCAGGGGCGTCCATGCCGCAGGTGGCAAACTCGCAATCGTCAACCTGCAGGAGACGCAGCATGACAAGGTGGCTTCTCGCCACTTTCAGCCGCCAGCGCCTGCTGCTGCTGCTGCTGCAAGCTGTCCACACCCCGTTCACTGGCTGCCGTTGCGGCGCTGTTCACAGAAGAGTGCTCAGAACGGGCGCTGCCAGTTTTGGGGTTTACTAATGTTATTGATGCAGATTGCGCACCTGTACAGCTACGCCAAGTTCGAGAACAGCACGGGCCGCTGGCGACGCTGCTTGGCCGTTACCGAAATTTAGGTCTTCCAGATTGCTCAATGCAGATCGCGCACCTGCACATCCACGCCAAGTGCGAGGACCTCGTGGGGCCGCTGGCGACGCTGCTGCGCCTGGCGCCGCTGCCGGAGTTCCGGCGGCGCGACGCCGTGCGGGTGACCTACTCCGAGGAGGCGCCGGCGGCCCGCGCGGCCAAGAACCCGTCCACGGGGTTCGAAATCCGCATTTCCAGCGCCGCCAGCGACAAGCATGTCACGCCGTTGCTGCAGTCCGTTGACGTCTCCTTCCCGGTGCGGTGCCTTTCATTGCCAATAATGAAAGAAAGATGAACTATTGATTATGCGGCATTGCTACAGTGCTGGACAAAGCGGTGGCCAGCCTGTCGGCAGCAACACAAGCGGCCAAGTGAAGAATGAACAGCTGCACCTTGCTTCTGGTGCTTTTCAAAGCTCAACTTCAGAATCTCATGCAATCCAACCTGCGCCCACGCCTGCGCAGGAGGAAGAGGAGCTGGACAGCGAGGCGCTCGTCAGGCGGCCATTCCAGCTGCGGCAGCGGGTGTCCCGCGCCAGCGGCGCCCTGCGCGTGCGGCTGCGCCTGCGCCTGGGCGGCGACGCGGACGCAGACAAGCGGGAGGTGGTGCTGGAGCCGGTGTTCCGGCTGGGACCGCCGGCGGCGGCCGGGGAGGCGGAGGCCGCAGCAGCAAGCGGCGGCAAGCCGCGCGCGGCTATGCGGCGAAAAGTGCCCAACGAGCCGCAGACGAAGGACTTTGACTTCCCGACGCAGGTCCAGACGTACTAGATTGATTTATTGTGCATGCTTGCGGGCGTTGAGGAGCGCAAACACAATCCTATATGGAATTGTGGAGTGGGGTTTTTCAAGCTGGACCTGTAATGCGTAAGATAGCTGAATTTTCGTGGATTAGGTATACATAATGATGTCAGCGTCACTTCCCACATTCACCAGCTGATACACAGTTTCCTGCACCCTGCTAGGTGCCATGCTGCCGTTGCTTCACCTGATCGTCCCTACAGCCAAGGTACAGATGGACCACTGGCGGAGCATGCCCACTGTTGACAACCTGAGGCACTTGCTGGCAGCCCAGAGATCTCGGCTCTTCTTTCTGGCCCGCTCAGCAGAAGGATCGCCTGGCCCCGGCCTCGGATCCACATGCATGCGCCGCTTCAGTGACACGGCCACCGCCGCCTGCAGCAGTTCCGGCGGAACCGGCACCCCGTCTCGCTCTCGGCCCTCCTTGAACCGTGTGCTGCCGAACGGGATCTTGCAGAGGTACGCCAGCCCATGCCGGAAGCGGCGAGTCGCCTCCTACTCGTCGGCCAGCGAGCTGTCCTCCTCCAGGAACGCCATCAGCTGCGAGGTCCCCAGCTGCTCCAGGGTGAAACCATGCCGCTGCGCCCGCAGCAGCAGCGGCACTAGGTCGGGGGCGGCGGCCACCACGAAGCTCTTCCACACCTGGCGCATGCCCCAGCAGCGGGTGTTGCCCAACGCGGCTTTGTACCGCGCGGGGTGGTCGTATCGCCATTAAGCGCCGCGTCGAGTGCGGCGGCGTCTGGCCATGTGGCCAGCGTGGCGGCCTCGGCTCGGACGCCCGCAGGTGCCGCCTGCCAGGCGGCGGCCTCGTTGCTCCTCTTCGACTGCGCCTGGTTCCGCTGGTAGATGGCGGTCAGCACTGCTGTCAGCTGCACCTGGCGGAATGTCGGCGGCTGGCGGCACCGGCGGCGGCACCGGCGGGAGCGGCGCCACAGCTGCCTGCTGCAGCAGCGCGCTGAGCTCACCGAGCAGCGTGTCTCCTGCAGTTCACCACTACGATACACTGTGAGAATTGAAGGACGATCATGGCACTGTCGTAGGCTGCTGGTATCAGAATCAATGTGTCGAGCATCTGCAGACAAATTCCACTAGCGAGGCGAGCCTCCGCCGAATGAAAGCTGCCAGCACACCTTGTTTTGCATGTTCCTCAGGTGCCGGCTGCGGCATGGTCTCTGAGTCCATCGCGCAAGCCTACGAGGCAGCCAGCACAGGCTGCTGCCGTTCCTTCCCCAGTCCTGCTGTGGTGCGGCAGTTGCCTGCAGCTCTGACGGCAGCCGGCTTGCCGCGAAACAGCCAGCGGTGCTGCCCGCAAGGCAGTCGCCGCTGGAACCTGGAACGGCAATGCAATGACGGCGAAATCTGCGGCCAACACACTGCGCAACACGGCATGGCAAGCCAGAATTTGTTGCTGCCAGATCTCCATGAGATACATTCTGCGATGTTGCATGGCGAGTGGAAGAGCTATTCAGCGCATGAGTGGAGTGCATATTCTCTTGGCCAAACTGCCTATGCATAAGCAAATCTCATACAGAGTGTAGTGAGAGCTTCGAGTGGGAGTGTGGCTGTCAAAGTGCGTTCATTCCCATTTCACTTGCGCTGCCTTTGGGTTTGTCACCTTGCAGGTGGTTGGGAGTGTTGACCCCAAGAGCACTGCGTGCTGTGTCAAGCAGCAGATCACTTCTGCGAATCAAGACACAGCTCACTTCGCACAGCGAGCAAGGCTCAACAAAGAGACTTGTGCCGACAACTTCGACAGCGGTCTGGTTGTCAACCTCTGAGGAAAGCAGCTGTCGAATGGGTGACTGGAACAGCTGGCATCTCCACCACATTTTCCGCCATCAACTGCTGTGCAACAAAACCTGCCCTCGATTTTCGATACGACAGTGCACTTCAAAGGATGCTGAAGGAGTGGTGCCTGAGATGACAGACGATTGGTGTGCATCATGGTTGCAATTGCCGTCTCGGCCACAGCACAGCCAAGTCTGTGCATGCTTTACAGGGTATCCCATTGAGCACACTTGATCAACCCTGTCCCTTCAATCCGACGAATGCTGCTGCACTGCGCAAGAGGAGCTGATGCGCTGCAGAAATTGCGCAGTCTAAGCTCTGCTGTTTGCTGTGCTGCCACGCTCGCTTTCCAGGCACATGCCCCCCTTTGCGTCAACTCAGAAAGGCAAGCGTCCTCCGCCACGCGTCCCCTGAGCGATCAGAACCTGTACATGCAACAATTCCACACTCAGGCCGGTTTACTCGGCTTGCCTACGCTGTGCCAGAACACCTGTGTAGGTGAACAGGAACCTCCACAAAGCCCGAGCAACGAGTGTCATCAAAAAGTGGATCAGGCAGGTAAATGAGAGAAGGACGCGGATGCTGGCAACGCACCGCAGCTTCTGGAAGAACCACCGGTTCTTGCCAGTGGCGAACTTCTTCTGCAGCAGGTCCTTCGTGGCCTGCACGTGCGCACAGGAGCGTGAGCCTGTCGGCCCATTCACTGGCGCGGTCAGGCGTTGCGCAGGCAGCCCTGGGAACGTTTCTGCTCTCTGCGATCCGGGCCAGGCCAGGAGCACTGCAGCGCTGCACATTGCCTCCATCAAAATGCCATTGACTATGATGATCGCGCAGGTTGTCTAGGGATCTCACCCGGCGGGCGTCGTCCTTCTTGTCCCAGTTGTCCAGCACATCCGTGGGGACGGCCGACTTGAGGTCCACATCGAGCGTGTACCGCGTCGGCATCATGTGCTGGTAGTTGACGACCTTGATGAACGTCTGCGCGCGGCAGCCACCCCACGCTCAGCTGCCGCTCCTGCTGCTCAACTTCACAGTGTGACGCAGCGCATATCAACCGCAGCGCAAGCGCGGCGGATGCATGGCCGAGTCCGGCGCTGCGCGGCGCAAATTACTCTCCAGGTGCAGTCGCCACTGCAGGCCCTGCTGCCAGCCAGCCAGCCAGCCTGTCCCCAGACGCTGAAACCCTAGAACCTGGGACTTCCGCTCACCTTCATGCTGGACCGCCGCTCCTGCACCTTCTTCGACGACTTCTTGATCACCTGTATGGGCAGGGACCACGATTCTCAGTGCTGCTTCTGTGCTTCTGTCCGGCGTGCAGCCGCCAGTCTGTCAAATCTGTCCCATCATGCCGGCACGCTGCTCCAGCGCAGAATCATCCAGCCATGTCCACAGCCACCCACCTTGCGCGGCTCCTTTGAGAGACCCACAACCAGCGCGTGGCCGTACGAGCGGTCGGTGTTCTTGTCGCCATCGTCGTAGTTCTTGACGATGACAGCCTGCAGGTGGCAGCAGTCCAGTTTGAGCGCGCTGTCGCGGCTCGGCGCCACCAGCCAACACACGCACTCCAGCTGAGGTGAGCGCAGGGCAGGCCAGGCGTCCTCACCTTCTTGCCGGCGTACCGACCCGTCAGAAGGATCACGACCTTCTGGGCCTGCGCCGCACGAATCGCTATCAGCACTGTTGGGACAATTTGCTGCTCCAACACTGCACAGCTGCGGTCGTGCTCTGAGTCTGCCAGAGCGCTGACGCGCAGCAAATGAGGCACCAGGTCCAGCTGTGGCCTGTGGCATCCCCGCCAGGCGCCTGAGATAAGCTACTGTCACTGGAAGGCTGCCATTTCTGCAATTCCGCTTGGCACCAGCGACCTCCATCGCCTCCCCAGTGCCGGGGACCCCGCGCTCACCTTCATGAACTTCACCATGGTGAAGCTTTTGCGTGGTGCTCCCTGCCCAGCACGAAAGCGAAAGAGAGCGGGCTCTTTCGCACCTCGCCGACTTTACGGTGTGCCTTGTGTGATTAGAATTAATCGCCCCTATTGCCCGCAAAGCCCTGCACTTACGTAACCAGGCGCTCACAAGTTGCAGCGGCACGGAGCGGTACGGCCTGCATTCTGTGTCTCGCGGCCCCCGCTCGATGGCAGTGCACGTCTGCTTACATCATTCATCGATGCTTGCAGTGATGCAGTGAGAGCGCACGTGGCAGCTGCTGCGTCGCGGGCGCACACTCTTGCACTTGCCGCACCTGCGCACTGGCGGCTGATACAGAACTCGCCTGCGTGTGGTCCAGTCAGGCCTGGTTGGAAAGCAGGACGCGGCTGCTGAGCAGTGCAATAACACAAAGCCAAAGAAAATGCAACATACGGACGTCTGAGTGCGGCGCACTGGTGTGTGGCGGGCTGGGCTTTGAAGCTGCACTCACAGCACATTTGCAACTGGAGGGTTGGACCCCTCGTAGATCCCTGGCAGCTTTTGACAAAGCCTTGATCGACAGCACCGTCCAGCAACGTACGTCCCCATGGGCTTTTGGCGGCATCGCTTGGCGTCTGTGCACCGCGTCGAGAATGGTTTGTCATATGATGACACAGGGCTGTTAGCAGCAGCGGCAGCAGCACCGGCAGCGGCACTGGCATGCAGTGGCGGCAGCAGGACTTTTATAGGGTCCTGCGAGGCCAACGCCTGTCCACCAGCTTGAGTGAGCGCCAAGTGATAACGTTGCATTATTGCTTGGCGCACGAGCACCTGCAGGTGTCAACGATTGCTTTCATGACGAGCATCGCAGGACAATCTTGTGTGGGCTGTGTCTGCACAACGCTTTCCCGTTATGTGGATGCAGCTGGCATGTGCAAGGCAGCGCCACCATTGCTGGGTGCCGCCGGCGCGAGGCGGCGGCAGCGGTGATGGCCGGCGGCGGCGGGTCGACATTCGACTGCCTATTTCACCACGCGAACATATTGCCTGTTGCCACTGTCACACCGGGCAGCTGTCATGAGGGCCACATGCGGGCTGAAGTTCAAAACTTCACCAAGAGGGTGGATGTTGTGTTTTGTGAGCGCTCTTGTGGTGCTGGTCATTGCTGACTTGCTTGGAAAGCCGTTGCGTTCGAATCGGCATTTTCACAAGCTACACATTCGACGTTTGCACGCACGCCTCGCTGGTAGCCAATCAATTGAATCGACCTTGGAATTGGCCATCCCATCCGTACACATGCATTAGATAGGCCTTCATGTTGCTGCGACGCCGCCGTCATCGGCAGCAGGCACTTCAGTCTCTGTCTGTGCGACTGACCATGGCAAGCAGCAGCGCCACAGGCGCGGACTCGTGAGCGACGATTCGCACATCCGAGCTGGGCCAGGTCACGAGATCGGCCTGTACGGCGGTGGCATGTCGCAAGCCGACTGGGCTGTTCAGCTTGAGCAGTCCAAATTTGAGCTGGTGAGAAGGGACGACCTTGCGGATCGTGTTCAGCCGACGGTTGTGCCGCCTGGAGTGCACCGCGCCGCTCGAACCAGTACATTGGCCCGCCTTGGGATGCTGAGGCTGTTGTCACCGCTCAAAACAGGTCAGCAAGCTCGGCAAAGGCAACTATGGCGTCACCATGCTGCTGCGGAACCGGGAGACGTCGGAGCTTGTTGCCGGCAAATTCATCGAGCGGGGCGGCATGGTGAGGCTCATTGCGGCGCGTGTCTGATCTCTTCTTCGAACTGACCTGGCGTGCTGGGGTTGGCGTGAATACGGTGGCGGCCTCCTGCATCAGCCTAAACACATACGGCATGCAGCAGCACCCACATCATCAACTGACAAGCCCGCGCTGACTACCGCGCTGCTGTGCGGACTGCAGATCAATGTCAACGTGGACCGGGTAGGTCTGAGCAGAGCATCATAATTGCCATGATCGATCAACATGCATCTGCGCACGGCTGAGACATGCACATCCGCTGCTGCCGGCACGGTTGTTTTGAAATCACTCCCCACAAAATGCGCAGGAGATACTGAATCACAGGCTGCTGGTCCACCCCCACATCATAAAATTCAACGAGGTGTTCGTGACGCCTACGCACCTGGTCACCGTCATGGAGTATGCCTCTGGCGGCGAGCTCTTCGAGTATGTGCGCCGGTCCGGGCACCTGTCGGAAGACGCCTCCCGCTTCTTCTTCCAGCAACTCATCTCCGGCGTCGACTTCTGCCATCAGGCAAGCCAGCCGCTCTGGGCTTCCTAGACGGTTATGGGGAGGCCATTGATCACAGAATCGTTGCGATAAGTGCCGTGGATGAAAGAACCTTGATGCTGCTTGACATCTGTGCTCAGCCATGGATCACAGAATGTTTGCAATGAAAGCTGTGCGCAATCAATAATGATGCTGCTTGACATCTGTGCTCAGCCGTAATTGTGCTACCGGCAGGCCGCCGTGTACCACCGCGACCTGAAACTGGAGAACGCGCTCATACACATCAGCGGCGCAGGCGGGGCGGCCCCCTACCTGAAGATCTGCGACTTTGGCTTTTCAAAGGTGTGCGTGCGCCACATCTCTTCCTTTCTGACGTTGCAGGCTGTCGCGTGGCGACAACGGGAATGCCATCGTGTTTCTGCTGCCTGTTCATCCCTGCTTGACCAGCCTCTACGGAGACACCAAGGAGACACGGCACCAACACAACACCCCTGGAGACTGACATCCCGGCATGGCGCTCTCTGCAGCATGCAATCGCGGACTCAGCGCCCAAGTCGGCAAAGGGCACAGTGGAGTACCTGGCGCCAGAGGTGGTGCTGTGCTCCTACAAAATGAACTACGACGGCAAGATGTCGGACGTATGGTCCTGCGGCGTCATCCTGTGCGCCTCCCAGCACTTTTGACATAAACTGCTGTGTGCCGGATGCTGCCTAACCTTCATTTGCCCTCAGACGCATCCGCCGACGGCCTGTTGCCGCACTGCATTCCAGTCACAGCTAGACTCACGCTTGGTTGCCCACATGAGCGTCCTGGCATGCTTGCCTGCAGGTATCTCATGCTGTGTGGGCGGTACCCGTTCGAGGATACAGGCGATCCCGCCATGGGCGTCAACGTGAGTCGCTGCCACGCAACCCATCTCTGTCAAAATGCTTGTAGTTGACTCACGGCAGCGTCCAGTGCATCTGCATGATCATCTGATCAAGTTGCCCGGCAGCTGATTTGCCTACCTCTCTTGCATGTTCAGGTCGCTGATTGCGCCGTGCAGAAAATCGTGCGGGCGCAGTACACCTACCCCAACGACATACCGCTCAGCAACGGGTGCAAGGACCTCATCAAGAGGGTCTTCGTGGCAGACCCCAACAAGCGCATCACGCTGGAGGACATCAAGCGGCACCCCTGGTTCCAGAGGAATCTGCCGAGGGAGCTGCAGGTGCGCGCCATGGTGACTTGTCCCGCAGCCTGCAGTAGCCAGCACATCCTTGGTTGACGCAGCACAGCGCACCAGCTGCCTGCCACGCACTGATGGCAGCATGCTATGTTTCGTCGACGTTGCATCACCCGACACCTTGGCGTGTTTCTCTTCAACGCAGGGCGACAGCTTCAGGTACCGGCCGGGAAACGTGGTCCAGCACCTGCAAACCGAAGACGAGGTCCGAGCCATCGTAGCGGAAGCCAGATTTGCGCCTGAGAAGCACGTATGACGAACCGAACGCACCAGCACTGTGTCGTGAAGCACCCTTGTGACGGCTTTAACATAGAACCTCGTCTAGCGGGCGGGGCGCTGGTTGAAATGTTTTCGACAGCACTGCCACCGCCGATGCAGGGCGGCGGCACTTCATGAATTGTAGCGCCTGTCGTCTTCAGACAACCTTGTGAAATGGATAACTGTGCTGGTGACGTCGTTGCTTGATTTGTCGTGCCTGCTGTTCCTCTTGTACTGTAAACTGCAAAGGATAAGGTGCAGCACTGACATGGCATGCCTTTATCCTGTGACACTCAGCCGCATGGCGCCACAGTGGCGGCCTTTGTCGTTTTCAAACCTGGCCTGAATGCACTCGCTTTAGGAGGAGATAAAGGATTGATCAGTGCATGCTTGGAAGGCAATAAAGGGGCTGCTGTGGCGTGCAGGTTATATTGATGCCACATGCACGCTGATACTATTGCACCAACCTTTGTGCCACGTACGCCCGCTAGGAAGACAAAAAGAAAGGAATGGAGGACTCGGTGCAGTGCACTGGTTCCAAGCAATGCCACACAACCTTGCGAAAACGTGTGCCGTATGTGCCTTGCCTATCTGATGACGCTGGAGCGATCTCGCTCTCGGTGAAGGCCAGTGGGGACTGCTGTACAGCGCGGCAAGACTCTTGCAAGCTTCCAATCAGCCGCTGAAGACTTGGAAGACCACAAAGGATGTCGTGGGACGCACTTCGTTGGTTGCGCCCTGGCACACCTTTGTCATCTCCCAAGCTGGCGGCGCACCAACGAGACATGAAAATCTTTTCTGTTATTCCGTGGTGTCAGTGTGCTCAGGGGGGGTGTCAGTGCGCTCAGCCAGCTCGACTTTCGTAGCCAGAACTCAGCCAGCCCTCCTCACAGACGTGCGTGCACCGTTCAGGTTTTCAGGTCCAGAGACACCAGAGGTGACCCTCACGCATTACTTCATTGCCTTCTAAGCCTGGGAGGCAATGAAGGAAGGAGGGAGAAGCCACCCGCCGCACGCCGCATGGCGCCACAGCGGCATCCTTTATCGGTTTCCAAGCCTGAGATGCCCGCACTCGCTTTGAAGGCAACAACGGGGCTGCTGTGTCTCTGCTCTGTGAGGGAAATGAAGGATTGATCAGCCCATCCTTGGAAGGCAACAAAGAGGCTGCTGTGGCGTGCAGGTCATGTTGATCCACCCGTTATCGTCTTCCAAGCTGATACTATTGCACCAACCTTTGTGCCGCGCACGCCCGCTTGGAACAGAACAACAAAGGAATGGAAGCCTCGGTGCATTATTTCCAAGCAATGCCACACAACCTTGCAAAAATCATGTACCGTGTCACATTGAGCAGATCGAACTGCAACCGCCACGGTGTGGAGCAGCGGTTGTGGTGACCCTTGGCGCAACTGCAGGAATACCGCATTCCCCGCGATTTCCTGCCTTGCCTAATTCAGCCAAATTCAGCAGCGAAGCAGACACTTGGAACATCTGCTACTCAATCCGAAGAACGTCAGGATGTGGCGTCGAGTGGCCACCAGCGCCGCAGCGCAGGCAGCGCGGCGTGAGGGTCGCGAGGTCAGCCAGCCCGGTTTCGTGCGGGATGCCTTCGCGGTGGGCCAGTCAGCGGCCTTCATCACCAGGCGAGTGCCGATCTGGCAAACTGCTGATGCCAAGTCGCGTTGGTGCACTGCCACGGCAGCCCTCTATCGGAATCAGACTCGTGACCAGGATGCTGTTCGCACACAGGGGGGACCCAGCGCAGGGCGTCCGCCATGCGTCACAGCTAGCAGGTAGGACAGCTGAAAGCTCGCCCCTCAGCTGTGTCTGAGCCGGGGCAGCTGCCTTTTGCGCACGCATCCAGTCGCTGGCACTCACAAACCTGATACAACACAGCGCAATGCTGCAAACTTTAAAGGTGCCCATCGACGCTGCGGTGTGTGCTGGGGTGCAGTCAAGCTGCGCATGCGGTCGGTGCAGAACATTGCAAAGATTACATCGGCCATGAAGATGGTGGCGGCCTCAAAGATGCGCGTTGCGCAAGCTGCCACGGAGAACTCCCGCGGCATCTCCTCGCCGATGCTCACCCTGCTGGGCGACCATCCAGGTCAGTGCCGAGCGTCTGCGCACATTGTGCCGGTCCTGTAGGTTGTTCATCGCGTCTGCATAGCGTCTGCTGTGTCATGACGAATCAGTGAGATTCACATGATCTGCTGTTTTGCCTGCAGACGTGGATGTGGGGAAGAACATCGTGGTGGCCATCACAAGCGACAAGGGGCTGTGTGGCGGCATCAACAGCACAGTGTGCAAACACGCGCGTGCGGTGTACCACGTGGTCGGCGATGAAGGTGGGCGGTGTGACGGCGGCAGCACTTTTCGATGAATGCGCTTTTGCGGACGCACAGGCTGCTTTGCGCACGATATCTGCAGCTGCACAGGCTACACGCTAAAGGGCTGCACAAAGCCAAAGGGAGCGTCAGCCGACGGACACAGCCGCTGGCGGCACCCAGCAGGCACTACCCGGCGCGCCCCCTTGTCGGCCGCTTGCAGCACCGCAACAGTCCATGTGACGACGGCTGACTTCCTGCATTGCAGAGGGCAAGGACACGTCCTTCGTGGTGATTGGCGAGAAGGGGCGGGCACAGCTGGTGCGGGACCAGCGGGAGCACATCGCCGCCACCGTCGCGGACGTCGGCAAAGTCCGCATCACCTTTGCTCAGGTGCCATCCGCCGCTCCGCCAGATCGGGATGGTTAGCTTGCGTCAGCCTTGAACCCAGCGCCGGGGCGTGCCCAAGTTCATATGGCCGCTGCCGGTGGCCAGAGCTGGCCAGAGCAGGCACGGTGCTTCAGTGGACATTCAGCAGACATAAGGGGGCTTTAGCAGGCATAGCAGCCTTGACTGTGCAAGGCGCGCCCATCAAAGGTACAACTGTGCTCAGGGCGCGGCTGAGCGTCATGCTAGATACTGTGCAGGCGAGCGGCGTGGCGGAGGAGCTGCTGAAGACGGAGTTTGACGCGGCGCACATCATCTACAACCGCTTCAAGTCCGCCATCGCGTACAAGCCGACGCTCAACACCGTGCTGTCGCCTGACGTGAGTGCTTGGCAGTATTCTGTGTGTCCCAGTATTGCTGCATCGCGTGTGTGGCTGCCAATGCTGATGCTGGTCCTTGCGGTCCTTGGGTGACTTCAATCGTGGCTGCTACCTGCCTTGTTCACTGACATGCTGCAGCCGCTGGAGAAGGATATGTGACAAAGGACGTGGAGCTAGGCAGCTGCCGAGTGCCGATGATGCGCTCTGCAGTGCCAGAGTATTGACAGTCGTGGCAGCTCGCCTCTTGCATGCTCTACAGGCGCTGGAGAAGGAGATGGCGCTGGGGGGGTAGCTGCACAGCTACGAGTTTCGGTGATGCACTTCACCTTGGCAGGTTCGACCGTCATGTCAACATCTCTCCTGTGTTACCTGCAGGCACTGGAGAAGGAGATGGCGCTGGGCGGGGAGCTGGATAGCTACGAGTTCGAGGGGCCCGACCGCGCCGAGTTCCTGCAGGACCTCGCCGAGTTCCAGCTCGCCGCGGTGCGGCTTCCTCCTTCCTGCTTTCGCCCCTGCCTCCAGTGCCGCTGCGCGGGCTTCACAAGCAGTCAATCTGGTCATGGAATGTGCACTGCGGCAGTGGCGGTCACGTTGGGATGTGGCATATGCATGCGGGCAACGTTTCCTGGCTGCGACTGCACACTGCGGCGCTTGGAAGGCTCCTCTGGTGCGCATTGGGTAATCGGCAAGAGGCCGCTGAGCGCGGCTGCTGCGCTCGAGAACCTTTTATTGAAAGTCCCAAACAATCGTGCTGCAGGCGCTGTACAACGGGCTGCTGGAGAACAACTGCAGCGAGCAGGCATCGCGCATGGCGGCCATGGAGTCGTCCACCAAGAACGCCAAGGAGATGCTGGGCAAGCTCACGCTGTCCTACAACAGGTGCACTTTGTTGGATACTTCTGGAAACCATGCTGATCGATGCACCCTCCTTTGGAGACCGCCTGAGCACTGAGGCGCTGATCGTAAGCTGCTGCTGTTTGCCAATTGCCAGATGCCCTGCCAGTCTTGCGGTCACTGGCTGGACGTTTGTTGTGCCTAATAACCTTGATGACATGGCAGACGCCCTGCTTGACGCTCGCCTGGTTTTCGTGTTGCAGGTCCCGACAGGCAGCCATCACGACCGAGCTCACAGAAATTATCTCTGGTGCTGCTGCGCTAGAGAAGTGATTGCATGTCAGACGGGGGTCTTTTCTAGGATGTAGCAACACTGTAAACACTGGTTATTGGATCCGAAGGCACACATCGCTCAGCCACAACATGCAGTGCGTCAACTGTGCAATGGGCATGCACAAGTCCGCCAGACGGAAGCCTGCATCTCTGACTGCTCAAAAGAGGCGCTCAGCAGAATGCTGCCTGGCAACTCACAATCCAGCACAGCTGCCATACCTACCTAGATCACAATGGCCCAGAGGAGCCTGTGAGTGGATTGGACTCCAGCCACCTGTCTTCGGCATGCCCACGACAGGCAGCGGCAGTGTTTCGGCAATCGCAAAGCAGCGGAAACCAAGCCGAACAACAAGCACACAACACAACGCCCCGCGGTCCCTCTAGTTTCCCCGCTACCACTCCGACAGCGGTGGCTCCGCGGGCCTGGGCGTCGTCAGCTTGGAGGCGCCCAGCTTCATGGCCCCCCGCTGGCCGGCGCCGCGCTGCCCCAGCGGCCGCCGGCCGGCGCGCGCTGCCCCGCTCCCCGCGCCCCGCCGCGCCCTCGGCACCGGCGCCGGCTTCGGCTCTGCCAGACACAAGCGAGCCTGTTGCTCACGCCGCGCGTCAGGGATCGGTGACCCTGTGAACCTCTCTCTGGCATGTGCCTCTGCAGGCATGCTCTGAAAGCGCCCGCACAACACAAAAAGCCGACCAGCCAAGGCATTTCAACATGCCGGCCTCACCTTCGAGCGCGAGCATGTCCATGTCCTCCCAGGCATCATCGCCGTCCGGCACGCTGCGTGGCATCATGACCACTCCGTTATGTGATGTACTGACGACGTTGCAACACAAACTCGGCATACGGGAGGTTCGCATCGTGCAGCTGTACCACAGCGAGCACAGCGAGAAACACTTTCTCCTACCTGGCTGCTGGCTCCTCAGCGAAGCGGCTTGGGGCGGGGCGTGCTGCAGTGCACATGCTCAGTGTCAAATCTTTTGCAACACGGAGCTGGACGCCTGTGGCGCATGCAGTTTGCGCCTCAACAGCTGAAACCGACAGTGCAAAGAAGTCCTCGTCTGCAGACATGGAGCGTATTTCTGCAAGCCCATGCACCTGGGCTGGCTGCCGTGGAGGCGCGCGCCGCAAACGCCGCCGGTCTGGGCGCTGGCGCCGCAGCTGCCGCGCCCTGCGCATCCGTGTCCGACAGGCCGGAGCGGCTGCTGGATGCGGAAGGTGGGCCGAAGTCGCGCGATGGAGGCGCTGCCGCATGGGCAGCAGGCGCGCTGGCGGGCGTGGCGGGGCCGGCGGCTGCGGCGGCGCCCACCCCGGGGCTGTCGCTCCGGTTGAGTCCGAAGGAGCTGATGGCCCAGCCTAGGTTGGACCCGATGCCCGAGGTCCAGCCGTTGGAGCCTGCGGCGTGGCAGTGCTGTACATGGTCAGGCACACTGCACACGCTCGGCGTCGCCGCAGTGGAGGGCCGCTCCTCACGCCGCTCACCGCCATGAACAGACTTGGTGGGGTGCGCAATGCGTCGTTATGACTTGATTCTGGATGGCCTCGAAAACTTGAATGCCTTGCGGCAGCATGATACACCTAGCAGCACAGAGGCTCCAGTAGTAGCGCACGGGACTGTCTGGGAAGTCAGACGAGCCCAGCACTTGACTGGTTGGCCTTGGCAATGTCGCCTCAGCACGCATGGGAGCAACGCATGCCCCGTGCCCGTTCCCTAACACATTGAAAATTGAAAAAGTAAAAAAGGCAGTTGGCAGGCACGCCTTGGCGGTGCCGCCCGTGGCCAGCGCTGCGGCAGACGCCGTGGCAGGGATCTAGGAATGATCATTGACGCACATGGAAGATACAGTCGAGCGGAACGGCACCTGGGAGGCCCGCCTTGGCGGTGTCGCCCTCGGCCCGTGCCGCGGCGGAGGTCTCCGCGTGCGCGTCGCGCAGCAGCTTGACGAAGCAGTCCAGGGCAGCCAGCGCGTGCGCCCGCACCTGCAACATAGAGAGGCTGAATGAAAGCATTGGTGATTGGTTGTTGTAGATGGCCTGGTTCAAGGGTTCGTCTGCGGCAATGTCAGAAGCACTGGCAGGGTGAAGAACACACATTCACGATCTGAAACGTTTGCGAGTTTGTAGAGAGGTATGAGAGGTGTCAGCGGAATCAGCAAATACAAATAACGAGAAGCAATTAGAGCGTGGGGCCGCACGTCCTGAATGGGGTCCGCCGCGAGCGGCGCCACCGCCGGGACAATGCGCTGCGCCGCCTCGCTGCTCGAGTGCAGCTCCGCCGTCGCCACCACCGCCTGCGGCGCGGCGCACAGCAAAGCATGAACAGGCCAGCCGTTTCCCATTCACCGATGTGGCTGAATAACGTCCTCCCTTCTTGTGTTGGTCGGGGGCCGCGTGCTGTGTGTGTCTGCGCTGCTGCAGCTGCTGCTCCTGCAGCCGCGGCTGCCTCGACCGCATGCCACGTGATGCCACGTGACCACTGGAGCGAGCATGCACATTCAGGTCAGCGACACTGTCAACACGATAGTGTCACCGAACAGCTATGGAAGTCCAGAACCCACAATGACCTCAACGCCCACACCTTGAGTACCACGGCAGGTTGCGACGTCGATGACCACGACGGATAAAGCGATTGACGCCCGCAGTCACTGAACACTGACACCACCCGCTGCACGCACCTTGAGTCCCGCGACGCGGGCGGGGGGGAAGGTGTCCTTGAGCGCACGTGTGAAGGCGTTCAGCAGCACCCGCTTCTGCGTCGCCTCGCTCAGGTGCACCGCCAGATTGCCCAGCAGGATGGTGGTGTTGGCGCGGATGGGCGCCTCCTCGTCCACCTGACGTTGAAATGATCACACACTGTAGGTTGGAAATGCCAGTATTCCAATCGCCAGGTTGCCCAACAGGATGGTCATGTTGGCGCGGATGGGCCTCCTCACTGACCTGAAGTTGTCGAAAGGGTGTCCAACAGGGAGATCAGAGTCGCTGCCGAGCACGAAAGGAATGCAGGGGTGCACCTGCAGCTTGGCGAGGTGCTTGAGCAGGACTTGGCTGATGGTGCGCTGGCTGAGCAGCGGCGCCAGCGACAGCATGCTCTTCAGCGTCAGCTCCCGCAGGTACGCGTTGCTGTCTGTGAAGCCTGCGCGGAGAAAATTGAAGGCCTCTATCTTGTCCTGCGCTTGTGTTCCGATTGCTTGCGAAAAGCAACCGCTCCGGTGCGCCAGCAAGTGCCACGGCAAAATTGTTTGTTTGCAGTGCAGCGGCACGTTCTGAGCTGATTGCCGCAGGCGACACTCGTCCGCAAATGCGCTCACGAGACAGGCCATGGCCTCCTGCCAACGCGTTGCTCTGCTTGCAGAGCACACATGCGCGCTGGACCTCATGTGCGTGCAAGCATCAGCATACCTGTGGCGATGGCTGGGAAGATTTTCTCTTCCACGAGCTCGGTGTCAAAGTAACGGGCGAAGGAGTCGATGCCCTCCAGCAGGCTGCGCCGGATCGCGCGGTCGTTTGACGCAAATAGCCGCGCAACCGAGGGCACCACCTTGGCTGCAGCGGATCAGGCAGGAAAAGTGGCGTTTAATGCTTGCTTGTCTGGCGCAGGAGGATGGGCCGCTTCTGACTTTTGCCTCGAACTGCAGTGCATCTTGCATTGCACCGAAGCACAGAGGATGACAGCAGCCCGCACCTTTGTACTCGTCATCGCTCAGGCCAGCAGCCACCTTCAGATAGATACCTGTATCCATTCACCGCATGTCGTCAGTGTGGCACCATGAAGTGCAAAGGGAGGCGCTCACCAACAGTCCAGAAAAATGAAAGTGTGGTGACAATATGGCGGGAAGGATGGAAAGCACAGCCGCGTAACGCACCCAGCGCAGAGGCGGGGGCACCGCCAAATTCCAGTGCCTGCGACAGCTGCGGCAGCAGCTTCTTCTGAGCGACGGGCTTCGGTATGGCGGGCAGCTGCCCCGGCAACTGCTTGAAGAAGGAGTCCTTCTCGACGGCGTCCTGGACAACCAACAAAACTTGTTGACGTGTTCGATTTGATTTACCACCTAAACCTACTCTCGGTTCAACTGTTTCGCATTTGCGGTGACATGCATGCTGCCAGTGCAATTTGTTGATTAGCACAAGCCCTGGCTGCAACTCTGCACATCGTGCTGTCTGCCCTAAGCACGAGGCCTAGCTTCAACTTTGCACATCGTGCTGTCTCCCCTCTCAAGTTCTTTTTCTCGATGGCGTACCTTGACGGACAGGTTCTCCAGCGATGCCGTGATGTCCACCAGCTTGTTGTGCAGCACCGCGTTGTCGACGAGGCGGCTCGGATTCAGTCGCCGCCCCGGCTGTGAGCCCAGCAGCCGCTGGTACTCCTGTGTGCGGCAGGGACAACAAGTGAAACGAAGGTCCATCTAGGCGTCGCAGTTGTCAGAACTTCGCACCTCCAGTGCCTGGCAATGCAGCAAATATGTGTTTCCTGCAGGCCGGCATCCCCTTGGTGTGGTGCGCCAGCTGGAGGTCGAATGTGCGGACAAATGCCGAGCAGCAGCGTGCCTGAAGGATGCCCGGCGGGATGGACGCCGTCTGCCGTAGGTCCTCGGCCTTAGTCAGCATCCTGCCGCTGAACGTCTCCTGCAAGCACGGACCATGCGCGCTCAAGATGATGGAATCGTTTATGATTTGGTTAAAGGGTTTCCCAGTGTCCTACGCTGGACCTCGCCCTCCGTGTTCTGACCAAGCCTAACACATGCAGATTGCTGGACTGCTGCCCCTTTGCGCCTTTGGGTCGGATGTCTGGTTGGATACAGAGGCGACAGCAGGGAGCTCTGGCATGCAAGCACCTGGAGGAGGCAGCCGAGGCCCCAGGCGTCGACGGCCCACGGCGGCGACTGTGACAGGCTGCTCCACTCGCCCTTGCCCACCTGCAGCATGAGTGCACCTGATTGCTGGCGCAGGGTCTGAAGACTGTGCCACCTCCCCAGGCACTCGCTCACCGTGAACCCGCCTTCGTGCCAGTGACGCTCGCTGTGCAGAGCCCCAAATTGCAGGTTTGCAGCTGCTGTGCTTCACAACTGCTGCTGTGAAGGCGTGTTGCCACAGTGTGTCCCATACACAGCCCCACACCGTACTGGAGGGTGCAGCGTGCACGACTCAAGAAACCTACGCAGGTGATGTTTACTCCAGATTGTGATTTTTTCAGATAATTCTCCATCTTGCTGCACCTCGCCGGGCTTGTAGTGCTGTGCGACCATCCAGGAGGCGTTGAGCAGCGGCATGTCGGCAGGCCCCCCGGCGTGCTCCGACAGCAGGTCGAAGCCATGCAGGCGCCAGTCCAGCTGCTCCGTGACCACCACCGCCGCCATGCACACGTTGCCGTGGATCTGGGCGGACACTGCAGTCTTGATGGTCTGTCAAGCTGCATCACAACCTCTGCCGCCATGCACACGTTGGCATGGATCTGCGGGGCGGGGTGCAGAGTTACAAGCCCCAATTCAGCTTGTTCTTGCTGGTTGGAACTTTGACAGAGGTGCAGCATACCACGTGAGCAGGATGGAAGGACGGCACTGTTTTGCGCAATGCGGCGGATGACACAAATGCGGTTGCACAAGTGAAGACTCTGCAAACGGAGCATCGGCGGCGCACGAGTTTGCAGTCATTGTTCAGGAAGCTGACTGCCTTGACGCAGTGGAACAGGCCCATGCCCAGGTACTGACTGCGTGCCTGGCCCTGCGAGTGATGCGCATCTCGATGTGAGTAACTCCTGCCATGCTGACATGCTGGAACACAAGATGAGCGTCCCGATGTGAGAAACTCCTGCTTGCTGCAGCCTTGCCATGCCGAAGACGCGGCTGCGGGTGCAGCTTGTGCATGAGGAGATCTGCACGTGTCGGCCCAAGCATTGCGAGCTTCTCAGCACGTGCAAAACCATTCCGGCATGCCGATGACGGATGGCTGCCGCTGCAGCAGCAGTGGCACCTGGATGTCCAGGCGCTGCAGGTGGTCGGCCAGCGGCGTGCAGGCCTCCGTGACCAGGTAGATGACGGTCTCGCCGCGTTCCTCCACCTCCGCCATATCCTTGAACTGCAGGATGTTGGGGTGCCGCAGCTGCGCCGGACATGGAGAGGGCTCCGTGTCAGAGCGTGTCAAGGGCAAGAACACAGAGGCCTCATGAGACGTGCTTGTGCGTGGGGCGCTCTCCGTGATGTGCAGAAGATCTGAGAACGAGAACATGTCGCAAGCGTCCTTTGGCGCCGCATGGATGTGCGCGGCGATGGGAGCGGTGTGGCACGCAGGACCCAGCACAGCCGGATTGCCGAACGCACCGTGCGCAGGCGCTTCACGCCGTTGCGGGCAGCAACCATCTTGGGCTCATCCTTGTTGCTGGACGACACCCGGAAGATGGACACCGCCGCGCCGGTATCCTTGTGAACGCCCTCAGAATGCGTCCAGCTGCCCCACGCCGTGCTGTAGGGGTCGCCAAGGGTGTACGGAAATGTGTACCCACCGGATACGAGCGACGACAACTTTGCAAAGTAGGAGGCCATGTCGCTGGAGCTGTCTTCTTGATGCCTTCTGTTTGTGAGCTGCGCGCTCAGCGACCTCGGATCATTTCTGACAGGCTTGGTTTCCCTCAAATCATCGCCCTCTGACGCGAGAACGATTGGGCGTGCAGCAGTGTTGTTCAACGTCTCCTCACAACTGATGACTGTCTGCCGATTCGCGCCAGCCCCCTTGACGCCAGTGTGCGGACGTCTGGGACTGATAACCAACAGGAAACAGGCTGATTATGCATGAGTGTTCGCTTGCTGATCGATGCGAGTTGGGGCGAGCAGCACCGCCGCTGTGCCGCCGCTGCACGCGGCGATCTCCAACTTCAAAAGGGAGATTTGCGTGCATGCCTGTCTGCATTGTCTGCATGCATCCAACCAGTTCCAGATTCGTCAAGTCGTCTACATTCGTGTCTGTGTCTGCCGCGTTCTGCCGAGCAACTTCTCGCCGAATAGCGCTGCCGGGTCCGCCTGTGTCGGGAATGCTCCACAAGTTGATACAGTCGTCCAATGTTGCTTGAAGCTGCAGACCATTACAAGTAGATTCTGTCGCGACTACCCAACATCTTGCCGGTGGACACTTTGGCACGGTCCAGGTCATGTGAGGGCGCAGCGCACGGGCATTCACTCAGTTTGACAGCGCCTGGGCAGTCACATTAGTTGGAAAGCTGCTCTGACCGCGCCTAAGTTGCCACAATCAGTCTGAGCTGATTCGCAGAAGCTGTCATGTCGCTGCCGCCTTGCCATCCACAGTTTCCTGGTTTACCGACACTGCGACGGCGCCACGGGCCGCAGTATGAACTGAGCCGTGGGCACCGCGCAAGCGGCCTGCAGCTGAACCTGACATGGTTGATGAATTTGCTGGAAAAGATCCCAGGGCCGCACCAGCAGCGCATACCCAGCCAGAGCAGACAGCAGACGCTGCAGGCTGCTGTCACGACAGACGGTCTGCCACATGACGGCGTTCAGCAAGGTGACTTCCGACCGCCTCATGATCAACACCAGTGCTGCAACCGCTGCCATTGTTGCGTGCCGCCGACATTTCACAAATCTGCAAGTTGTTCTCTGAGGCCACACATCTCTCATCGCATGTGCATGTGCATGAGCATGGCAGGCGGTGGCATCTCCAAGGAAGAGCTTGGTCGCGGCACCTGGACGTTTCTGCACACCTTGGCGGCGCAGTGGCCGCAGCAGCCGACGCGCCAACAGCAGAAGGACCTGACTTCTCTGGTGAGGCGGTAGAATTGCTTGTGATCTTCGTATCTTCCTGCAATGTCCAAGGCAGGACATCCTCTGAGCCGACACCTACATCCTGAACTGAGCGCCCACGTGGCGGTGTGCAGGTGGACGTGTTGACGCGCATCTACCCTTGCGCAGAGTGCGCCAAGCACTTCAAGGGTGTCGTCAGGTACGATGGCGCCTCTTTGTGCCACTTGAGTGCATCCTGATGCTGAACGCACTGCCAGCGTGCATTGCACTTGCCATGGCGAGGCGGCAATGCCCATCATTGGGCACAACCTCCTGAACAGCGCAACATCTGTGCAGGGAGAACCCGCCCAGGTCACAGTCGCAGCCACAGCTGGAGCAGTGGTTGTGCGAGGTGCACAACAGCGTGAACGACAGCCTCGGCAAACCGCGCTTCAACTGCAGGGCGGCTGGCCTGCGGTGGCCCGCCATCGAGTGCAATCGGGAGGAAGCATGTGCGCTGCAAGGCGCGCCGCCCAGCAGAAAGGGGCATTGATCAGGGATGCGTTGCGCTGGATGCGTTGCGACGCATCAACATGCTTTTTAATGCAGCAACAGTGACAGCAGCATGTAACGCTCAGACGAGGTCTGCAGCAAGTACGGCTTTTGAAAAACCGGAATGGCGGTCCAATGTTACAATCTACCTACTAGATCAAGCTCGTATACATGCTCAGCAGCGATGCAGGTACAACAGACCGCTTGGTATACATGCTCAGCAGCGATGCAGGTACAACAGACCGCTTGTACAAGACCGTGCTGCTACCTCTGTTGAGGTGTGCCGCTCAGTCTCCTTCCCGATGCGGCCTGCAACACGAAACCAAACTGTTGGTCAGCAGTGCAGGACGCGGGCAAGTACCAAATTTGCAAAAGTTAGGTGAGGAAGCGAAGCGGTCAGATGAGCAGCCCAGGCCCGATCATTTCAAACACAGCCGCAAAAGGAGAAAGCGCACTTGGGTGCGGTGAACTTTCCAGCGGGCCGGAACTGCTCCACGGCCGACCGCTGCACAAAAGTCCGATCCTCGTCCTCCACCTTAAGCTTGGGCGGCTTGATGCCGCCGACCGGCTTTACCTGCAATAGCACATGGAAATGCCTTACCATGTCGTTCTGTGCTCAAATAATGCCCATGCTCATGCCCACGCGCATACGCTTGCATTCACGAGACTCGCGCACCAGGAGTCGTTGAAGGCAGCCCGAAGCGGATCTGGCATGTGGAGCAGGTCGGGAATCATACGAGAGGCTGGCGGCATGCCAGGGGGTGCGGTGCAAAGCGCAGCGCCGACCTTCTGCTTCTTGGACTTCTTTTGCGAGAAGTCCCGCCAGGTGCCGATGCGCTTCTCCCGCGTCGCCTCCCAGTTCTTGTGGTGCTCCCGCATCGCCTTGAGCTTGACGCGCGTCTCCGCCTCGTCCTCCTCTACCCTGTGCTCCTCGTCCTGCGCCGCCGGCACACTTTTGCGTCAGAACCAAGTTGAAACTGGATGAGGTGTGCTGCACCAATGTCTTCACTCACGCCGCAAACCTTCTTTTCGACAATTTGCAACCAACTAGTGCGGGCGTTGCAGGTTGTGCATGCGGCAGAGAATCAGGCGCCGTTGCCGCTGGCAAGTCGTTCGCTTTGGCATGCAAGCACGGCAACACACTCTGCCTCTCTGGCCTCCAGCAGGTCGCGGAACCTCTATGTGCCTCGAACAGGCCGTCCAGAAGCGACAGGAGGATGGCCAGACCGTGGCACCGCACGCGCCATTGCAGAGCCCGCGCCGCTGCCCCTCCCTCTCTACGAGGAGTTAGTTCCAGGCCATGCTCACGGCCGAGGCAGGGCACTCGCCTTCAGGCGCGCCGATAGGTTCCGCCGCCGCCACTCCGCCTTCGCCAGCAGGCCAAGCGACTTGTGACCTGTTGCAGTATGACTTCGTGATGCCAAGGTCTCGGGGCTGAACAAAGAAAAGTGACTTGCCTTGAGGCGTGCTGTGAGTTTCCGCCGCCGCCACTCCGCCTTCGCCAGTAGGTCGCGCGCCTTGGCCTTCCAGGCCTCGTGGAACTCGGGCGTCTTCTCCCACTGCGCCTCCACGCCCTCCTTGCCGTCCACGTGCAGCACCGCCGCCAGCCGCACCACTGAGTCGTTCTTCACCGCTTTTTTCCGGTCCTTGCGCACCTCGTCTGCGGCCACGACCGGCGTGCGCTTGCATCAGCCATAACAATTGTGCGTATGTGCGCGGATGTCTGTTCCTATCGACACGGTCCGTTGGCAGCGCCATGCTGGTTGCCAGGCTTCTTCCCTTGCGCATGTGCTGCTGTGGATCATCATAGTGTAGCTGGCAGCGTCGCCAACAGTCGAACGCCTGACCCGGATGCCTGATCCAGAGCGAAGAAAAGCACCCAGGCAAGCTTCGAACAGACAGCAAGGACGCAGACTCACCGCGCGCGAGGTTGAGCACGTGCACCAGTTCCCGCCGCCGGTCCTCGTCCTGCAGCTGCTTGCTGGCGGCGTTGACGATTTCAAAGGCGTCCTTCGCCTGCGGGTGCGAGCACTTGTCCGGGTGCACCAGCAGGGATAGCTTGCGGAACGCGGTCCGCACGTCGTCAGAGGTGGCGTCGAAGGTGAGGCCCAGCTGCTCAAAGCCGTTGAGGCGGAACGCGCTCAGGATTCTGATGACCTCATTGTTGCGGTCCACGTCCTTGACCTCGAAGTAAAACTCCTGCGGATGCCACAGATGTATGTTACGAGCTTGCAGCCATTATCACAAGTTGTCAGACATCCTTTGGTCACGCGAGGCGCTGTGTGCGCAGCACCTCGCAGCCTGCGCAGGTGTGCAGCACACCTTGAGGAGGGCATCTGCGTTTTCAGGTAGCGGTGGCACTGGCACTGGGGCGCCCGCTGGTTCCTCCGGTGGAACGCTAGCCGCTGCTGCAGGTTCCGCTCCTGATGGCGCTGCTGGTGGCAGGAGTGATGCGGCACCAGCGGGCTCTGTCGGTGGTGCTGGCTCTGCTGCTGCGTTGGCTGCTGAACATTCGGGTGTCGAGGGCTGTGCCGCTTCACCGGCAGAGCTCATATGTGCGTGTTACGACGTGTCAGGATTTGCCGACCAGGACGTTGTCGTGCTGGGGCCACAGTCGTGCAGCGGCTTCCGGTAGCAGTGGAAAGACCTTTGCAAGGGATTGGAAGGGCAAGGTCTGCAGACAAGACAGAATTGAAGTACTGCACCTGTGTTCGAGCACTGAGCTGTTCACATGAAGGCCGTTTGCACTGTCTACACTGCTGTCTTCCAAGTCACCTCCTACCACGGTGCACGACCTGGCTGGGCCTGAAACATCAAGTACTTGTACGTTCTGTCTGCTTAAGAAGCACTGTCTCCACGTCTGAGCTCATGCCACATTTCAGGCCGCCGCCGTGACGCCACCTCCCTGCGCCCCTCACACGCTTGCAGCGCTGCCCATCCACCTTGCCAGCATCTCTCCACATCTGGACTCATGCCACAATCCAGCCGTCGCCGCCGTGGGTTTCGCAGCGGCGATGCCACCTCCCTGCGCCCCTCACCGCTGCCGCACGCGCTTGAAGCGCTGGCCGACCACCTTCCCGGAGTCCCCCTTCTCCCGCACGGGCCGCCGCCGGCCGGCGCTGCCCGCCACGCGCGCTGCCCGCAGCTCCCCCACCAGCTGCTCCAGCTTCTGCGACGACTCCTTTGCGTCCAGCAGCCGCTGGTAGGCGCCCGCCCGCCGCTTCGCCTGCCGCGCCGCCGCCCGGTCTGGCGCCGCTGTCGCCAGGGGGTTGCAGACACATGTCACGTGGCGTGCGGAAGGCGACTCGGTTGCCACTAGTAATGACTTGCAGGCAAGCGTCGAAGTAGCACCTTCTGCCGCATCGGTCTCAGGCGCCGCCGCCGCGTCCAGCTGCGCGGCGCGCGGCCGGTTGAAGGCGCGCCCCAGCAGCGGCGCCGGCGTGTCAAAGTGCGCCTCTGCCGAGAAGCTCCGCGCGGCGCTGGAGCTGTCCACAAACACGGTGTGCCGATTCTGCGCGGGCACGCCGATGAAGTGCAGCGACTCCTGCAGGCGGTCCAGCCTCTGCACGGTGCGAATATTCCCCTTGGACGTTTGCGCTGTACTGTTCGATGGAACAAGCGAGTCGCAGACTCAGCTAACAACCTGTCACAACCATGCTGAGACAAGCACAGCGTGAGGTGCAGGCACCGACCTTTTTGTGTTTGCGAGACTGCAGTTGCACTTGCAGGAGGTCCTGCGATTTGAGGGCCTTGATCTGCGCGTCGGTCATGCGCCTGTGTCGTCACAAAGTGAAGTCAACTCAAGATGTACTGACATCTGTTTGCCAGCAGCATGTCCGCAATGCTACGCGGCAGCAGGGCGGGGTCCAGAATCTCACCCCGCCTCGCGGTTGGCGCCGTGCATCTGCTCACGCTGCATCTCCTGGTAGAATTCATCTGGGTTCCGCTGCTCCGCTTTCTCCCTCAGAACCTGCCGAATGTGGAAATCATCGAAAGTTGGCAGGCTGCATGTCAGGCACCGGCAGCCGCGCTTCATACCAGGACCCGCATCTAGCTCAGACACATGTCGGGGTCCCACCAAACCATGAATGTGTAGCCCACCTTGAGAGTCTGCTCCTTCTTTTGGTGGTTCCGGGCGCGCTGGATGTAGTCCTTCTTCTTCTCAAGCAGCCCGAAGCGGTGCCGTGACGACCTGCGAGTTGGGCCTGATAATCTGGGTGAACATCATCGCAGCATGTTTGCAAGAGCAAGTCGACAAGGACATCCGATCAACGTGTGTGCATTCGCGAATGGACTCCGTTAGAGGCCACGCGGCGGGGACGCATGCTTACGGTTGCGCGCGCTCTTTGTGGGTGCTCCGCTTCACGGCATTTCGTAGAGATGACATGGCCGCCGCGCAGCAACAACGTGAGTTTCTAAACGCCTCAGCAGCCTTGCTGTGCGCGCAATCTCCTCCCAATGCACAGGAGCGTGGCTGCTGCCCAAGTGACCAGTCCCAGCAGCCGGCGCACAGGCGACCTTGTCGATGGTACCTCTACGGCACGCAGCAGAGCTTTTGTGGGTTTTTACGATACTTCTTGGAGAGTTAAAATACAGAAGCGCTGAAGGCGGTGAAGACAGGTGGTGCAAACTGGAAAATGGCGGTTTTGCGTAGCGACCGGGCAAATTGCTCGGTCAGCTTGAAAGGCGAACGGCGTCGCGGCTGGTCATCTCGAAAGGGGGCCAGCTGCCGACTAACTTCTTGTCGAAACGTAGTCAAAATCGCAGCATTCTTTGCAATCTGATGCTCTTTCAGAGTTCTGTCAGAACATCGTGCAGCATTCGTCTTCAAAATCCTGCCAGGCCTGCTTGCTGTTTCTCGGGCTCTGAAGACGCTTGCATAGAATTTCTAGCTGAGTGCTGGCCTCGAACACAGCTGGCTCAACGCAGCGCCTCCCGTGCATCTAGAAAGTACAATTTGACAAATCTAGAGCAGCAAGCTGGTGCACTTGGAGGAGCTTCGGCATTGCCAGACTGGGTCGGAGTTTCCTCTTGGGATCGTCGTGGGTTCAGTTGACAGCGAGTGCAGGCCAGGTTGAGCCTGGCAGCCTGACGTGCGAGCTCTGGCGTCCAACTAAGGAAGATGGGGAGGGACAAGCAGGACGAGCTGGACCTGCTGCATGTGGGCTTCAACCAGGTGACCGGCGCACACCGCACACAAGTGCATGATGCCTGGAAATGCAAGAACTCCGGCATGAACGAAAGTATGAGTATCTGATGCAGGATTATGGCTGCTTCGCCTGCGGCACGGCATCCGGCTTCCGCATATACAATTGCGAGCCTTTTCGGGAGACGGTGAGCACCCGCGGCGACTTCCACGACTTCCATGCCATCACATTTCTGTCATTGGCACTTGCAACATGCATGGCATGTGGCGTACGCGTGAAATATTTCGGCGACATGCCGATGCTCAATACTGTTGTCAGACTCCCTCTTGCAGTTCCGGCGCGAGCTTGACAAAGGCGGCATCAGCATTGTGGAAATGCTGTTCCGGTGCAACATCCTGGCCATTGTCGGCGCTGGCGGCTCCTCACATCCCCCCAACAAGGTGGAAAATTGACAAAGGCACTCGTGGCGCATGCCAATTTGGAAGACGTTGCTCACCGACCACTTCTGCGCATGACGTCACGAGCGCCGCACCTGACTGGCAGGGACTTTTGCACAGGTCATGATCTGGGATGACCACCAGGGACGCTGCATTGGCGAGCTCAGCTTTCGCAGCCAGGTACCTTTAGCGCAAGGCTTTAGCGCAAGGCGCAGAAGGGCGGCAGAAATTGTCTGCAGAACCTGCGCTGCCAACAATATGCATGGTCGGATAGAGCACTAGTCGGGTCACATACCCACCTGCTGCCTCAGCACGCAAGCAGGCACAGTGTGAGCACACCTCAGCATAAGGGGAAGGAACTCGTCCACATTAACCGTGACGCATGCAGGTGCACTCGGTGCGGTTGCGGCGGGATCGCATTGTGGTGGCCCTGGAGCACAAGGTGCTGGTGTACAACTTTGCGGACCTGCGGCTGCTGCACTCCATCGAGACGCTCAGCAACCCCACCGGCATCATCGCGCTGTCTGCCGCAGCCGAGCAGACCATCCTGGCCTGCCCGGGGCTGCACGCGGGCCAGGTACATGTGCATGCACGTTCTTTGTCCGTTGATTTCGACACCAGACAACACAGCACCTGAACGTTTTCGCAGGCTTTCCCTTAGGGCGCAGGACTCTCGGTTTGTGCGTTTCGCCACAGCACTGCAGAGCTAAGCCAGCTTGTCGAGATGCCTGAGCCGCTGCTGTACACATGCTGCTCAGTCAATTGCGTCTAGCTATTGACCAAGCAGTCGATCGCGGCTGCAGGTGCGGGTGGAGCTGTACGACGTGCGACGAACGAAGTTCATACAGGCGCACTCCTCGGGGCTGGCGTGCCTGGCGCTGTCGCTCAACGGCAAGCTGCTGGCCACGGCGTCGGACCGCGGCACGCTCGTCCGCATCTACGCCACGGCAGACGGCTCCAAGCTGCAGGTGGCGTGCAGTCAGCATCCTGCTGCATCGACTGCTTCTGGCACCCAGCAGGAGTCTCGGCATGCTCAAGGCAGCCGGCGCCATCATCTCGTCTGTTATCAGAATTAGATGCAAACACCGATGCTGGCTCTCCAGGTGCATCTTGCCCCTGCTGTGTATGATACTTTACAGCTCTGGTCCAATGAGAATCGCACCAATGTGCATCCACACTCAGAGACTTGCGTCCGATGCCGATTCTCCTTTGTCGGTTGCAGGAGCTGCGGCGAGGGGCGGACCCGGCGCGCATCTTCAGCATCGCCTTCGCACGGGGCGACGCGCCGGAGTGGCTCGCAATGTCCAGCGACAAGGGCACCGTGCACGTGTTCAAGCTGGCGACGTCGGCTGAGGCCAAGGCGGCGGCCGCGCGGCAGCTGGCGGCGCCGGAGGGCGGCCACGCCAACCCCGTCTCCTCCCTGAAGTTTGTCAGCGTGCGTCGCATCCTTTCTCGCCTCGCAAAAGGAAAGCTGGCTCGCAGGGAAATCTTCCTCCCTGCTTACGGCTTACGGCGCCTGCTTGAGTCTGGGGTCTGGGTCTGGGTCTCAAAACTGCAGTACTGATTCACGTGCTGCTCTTGCACCCCGTCATGGAACCAGTGTGACTTGAAGAGGGGCAAGCTGCAATCACATGCGCTCGCATCGCCACAGCTTGATTGCACGAACACAATTTTGCAGCAGCTGCTCCACGGCACGAGCCCTGACGCCGCTGCCGTTCCGCTGCCGCGCAGTCGATCCTGCCGATGCCCTACTTTGCGTCAGAGCGCTCCTTCGCGCAGTTCCGGCTGTCAGAGGAGGTGCGCTCCGTGGTGGGCTTTGCGTCGACGCCGGCCACCATCGTGGTGGTGTCCTCCAGCGGCGCCTTTTACACCGCGTCCTTCAACCCGCAGCGGGGCGGCATCTGCGAGCAGCGCCATTTCGCTCGCTTCCTGGAGGCAATCGACTGAGGCTGCAAACGGCTGAGGCGGCAGCCAGCTGAGGCGGCAGGACAGCAGAGGCGGCAGCCCTCGGCTGTTGTGGTGGGGACGTGCGGAGGTGCATGGCTTTGCGACCTCTTGTGATGCTCGGCAGCAGCGTCAAGCAGGCAGACGGAGTCTTCACTGTGCGCGTGAAGCGTTGTGCAGTAGGCATTTAATTTTGACGTCGGGAAGAGGTGCACTTTGAGGCTTCCTGCCGCAGCAGTACGAACATGATGTACAATACTTCCTATCTAGATGTGTTGTTTGTGCGATGGCAGGCGGTGGCAGGAGGTTGTGGCTGTGAGTTACATGCGTTCCATTGTAAAGTCTCGTGACATGACTGAGTTTTTCATGAATGGATCTGAATTATTTTGCGCAATGTCAGCTAATGGCATCACTAAGAGCCATCGACTGACAGCACCTCTATTCTGAGCTCTATGGTGGCTCCAGGAGGGATTTCGAGGAGGCCCTCCTTCCCGTATCCGAGCTCAGGCGGCACAAGCACCGAGCGCTTGCCGCCGGGCTTCATGCCGATGACCGCCTTTGACAGTGCGGGCGGCGGTTTCGGGCCGCTCTGCCCGGAGAACAGGCCGCCGGCTGTTTCGCCGGCCGCCTTTTGCGCCAGCGACAGCTCTTTGCCAGCGGTGAAGGACAGCGGCTGCACGGGTGGTGATAAGTTTCATGATACACGATTTGCACAGAGCAGATCATGCATGTGATCAGAGTTGGAGCATAGAACGCAAGCACGGCGTATATGTCGCATGAAACAGAGCCACTGCACGTATTGTTGGTTGTGCACTACTTGCAGCGCCTCACCTCTGATATAGTGCGGTTGCCGCCTAGCAGGCGAGCTGAGCGGCTTGACGCCACATCGATGCCTCTGAAGATGCTGTCGAAGTGCACCTGCGAGCAGCAATCAAGCCCACCTCCACCTGGGCCCAGATACTCCGATTTAAAATCTGAGTTGGTTCCAAGATCAGCAAAGGTGTTGACATTTGTCAAAGCCGCAATGAAGGCGGCATCTTACTGTGACCAGGTCGCCCTGCTTGACGGCCGTCCCGGAGCCTTCTGCAAGGTCAAGGGTCTTCAAGCCCTCGGCTCCCTCGCTATACTCCTCCACCGGCCTGGCTCCCCGCTTTTTTAGGTCCTTCTTGAACCTGCGCCGCGTCCCGCCAATATATGCATACCGGCATGTAATGCTTTGCATGCTGCAGCTCAACGCACGTGTGAGCGATGATACAGTAGAGCCTGTCTGGCGTCGTACCCTATCGCGGAGGCTGGCCATGTGGCGATCAGAGCTGCTGCTGCCGTGCTGCTGAACAGCACATTCCTCCTCGACGTCGGTTCTGCCACACAGCTGCGCTGTTGATGTATATCTGTTGTTGTACTGCTGCTTGTAGCATATCTGGTGTTGTTGGCACCGACGAACAGACGGCGACGTGTGCGTGTCAAGAAATGCGTTGTGCAGGCATGGCCTGATGGTGCCAGGGCCATAAGCGACATTGCAGGGGGCTGCGCAGCGTTTCCAGCGCCTGTTGATATATGCTTTGCTTCGGGAGCACTGGAATGGCGCGAAATTCAACACACAATCATTGCACCTGCTGTTCGCACCATAAGCTCCGTTGCCACGTCAGTCGTCAGCTGCTGACCTCCCTCGGCAGTGAGGCCATCCTGTTTTGAGACACACACTGCTGCACAACAGCCCTTCCTTCATCGCGGCATGTCTCTGTTCGGCAGCGGCAGCAGCGGGAACGGAGCGGCGAACGGCGGCCGGAAGACCGGCTCCGCTTCACGGGCGGGCCGCCGGCCGCTGCCATCGCTGCCGCTGCTGTGTGCGTCCGAGTCAGCCGTGCAGTCCGCCTCCACCTGCTGCGCTCCCGCTAGCTGCTGTCGCCGATCCGGCGTGCGGTGCACGATAAGGCCCACCATGAAGACCGGCAGGTACAGCAGGCTGGCGCGGAACAGCCCCTTTGCCGTCGTGTTGGTGGGGTTGCGGTAGAAGCGCGCCGCTGTGATCGCCATGATGCCTGCAGCATGCAGTCAATCTGTCGTTGACTGCCTGTGTAAACCTGGCGACCCCACAGAGCACCAGGATGTGCTAATAGCGGCACAGCTGTTCTGCCACCGGCTGCACAGGTGCACTTGGGAGGCGATGGCAAGAGTGTAGGCAAGCACGCAGCACTCGGTGGCTCTTCTCATCAGCACTTGGCAAACTACAGCCAGCCTGTAACAAAAGCCCAGTAAAATGTCATTTGACCACTGCACTACTGCATTGGCTGCAAAACAGCCAATGGAGGCGCCCGGCTGAATACAAAATCGCACCCGCCATGATGCCGGCCTCGGTGGCCAGCCAGGAGGAAGCGACGCCCAGCTGGTACGCCAGCAGCCCCGCCGGCAGCAGGTATAGGCTGTTGCGCAGGCAGCACGCCGCGGTGCGCTTCCCGGTCGCGTCCACCAGCGACATCATGCGGTAGCCGCCCTTCGCGTAATCGCCGCGGCACAGCCACGCCAGCGACAGGAAGTGCGGTAGCTGCGGCAACAGGGGAAGGAGGGCTCAGTGGGCACAAGTGGCTGAAGGTGGCTGCATTGCACACGAGCTCCAGGCTCAGCATGCAATGGTGTGAAAAACGCAGCGGCAAACCTTGCAGAATTTGCAGTGAGACTTGGCAGGTGCGTTTCAACGACACCAAATCTGATTCCGCTGGCAATTCAACCCAGCGACGTGCCTGGTTTTGTTCGTGCACTCCGTCGGGCTCACCTGCCAAAAATACAGCACAGATGCTAGGGCTGCCGAGCCGAGGTCCAGGCTGCCGGAGGCGGCAGCCCAGCCCATGAGCGGCGGGATGGCGCCCACCACCGCGCCCACCCAGGTGTTGGATATGCTGATGACCTTGAGCGGCGTGTACACCCCAGCGTACAGGCCGATGTTGGCAGCGCCCAGCGCCGCCGTGGTCGCGTTCGTCTGCAAGGACAGCAAGCTTCGGTTTGCACAGCACAGCTGCGGGGCATTTGAAATAGACGTCAAGAAGCACATGTGGCTGCAGCCACACATTCTAACTTTGCACTTCAGCCGGTCGTGCAGTCCAGCATGCATGCTTGCCCGCACAGCTGCAGACAAGGCGGACCTGCCAGTATAGTATGCTGGCGCCGCCGAGGCCAGTCGCGAACGCAAAGGCAAGGGCGTGGCGAGGGGACATGCGCCCCTGCGGCAGCGGCCGGTTCCGCGTGCGCATCATGAGCGCGTCCCGCTGGACCTCGTACCACTGGGCCAGCACAACCCACACATCAGCAGCTTGCGCTGGCTGGAAGGAGTTAGCAACACAAACGCGATGTCCGCCTCAGGCCAGCAAGCCAATACCGGAACTGTATGGAAACGACGATGGCGCAGACGCGCCAGTGGTACATGCTCCGAGGCACACCATACCTGATTGAGGGTGTTGGCCGACGCCGCGCAGCCCATCGTGCCTAGCGCTGTCCAGCCGAGCTTGCCCCAGTCTATGCGCTGGCCACTGCCCGCCACAAAGCCCGCGCCCGCAGTGGCCACCACCAGGGCGCTGAGCTTGAACTTGCTGAGCTGCTTGTAGTCCCTCAGCAGGGCCCTCAGCTGCGCGCCTCCCGCGGCTGCTCTGCCCAGGCCGGCGGCCGGCGCCGCCATCGCCTGCTCAGCGGCGGCGTACAGGCGGACGCCGGTCGGGCCCTGCGCTGCCCGCCAGCAGCCTGGTACCTGTTGCAAGCCTGCCGCACAGCCGGCTGTGCTGGAGGCCTGCTGCTGGCACTTGAGCAGCTGCGCCGCTGCGCCGAGCAGCTGCCGCTGCAACGGCATCGCTGCAGCTGCCGCAGCTGTGCCGCGGCCTGTGCCGTTGCTCTGGCCGCGACTCAGCCGCTAGAGTGGCAGAGGCCCCTCCGAATCAAATGGGAGCTACTTTGGGTCGCTTTGCAGTGTTGCAGCAACCCGTTCTCAGTAACCTTGGATGGCAGAAGCGCCTGTCCGAAGTAACTTGGAGTCCGTTCGCTGGTGCAGACGGCAAGTCGAAAACCGCGGGTGCAGACTCAGTGCACTGCGTGCTGCTGTTCACGTCAAGTTTCGCAGAATGTGTGATGCGACGTCGTGTTGCTCGTAAACACATCACAGTGCTTCCAGGCTCTGCGTGTCAGAAAAACCCAGTAGCCAGTAGCTTCTCTTCCCGCGTTTGCTCCCGCGCACACATTGCGGACAGGCAAGTCCGATCAGACTGCTACAATGCAGCGCAGAAACCTGTAACATTTGCCCAACAGTGCCGTTTTTTGGAGCAGTACAACGTGTCTCTGAAAGCCTCCATCGTGGCTGCGACTTGAGAGCCATTCTTATCAGGTGACGGCTTAGGAATGGCACAGTAGGTGCTATCCGAAAGGAGCATGGCGGGGGCCTCGCTGGGGTGCGCACCGCCCGGCCTGGGGTCGCGGGCCTTGACGTGGAGCCCATGCAGATCGCCGGTTGAGCTTTCGACACAGCACAGACTCCAAGCATGCAGACGAGTCACGTTTCGAGCCTCAGCTCAGGCTGCCGGCTCGAGCTCCAGCGGCAGCAGTAGCAGCACAGGCAGCGGCGTGAACCGGCGAAATCTGCTACCGAACGCCGCCAGGTTCGGAGCAGTCTGCGCAGCGGCAGCGGCAGTGCAGGCATGCGCTCCGGCGCTGCAAGGTGCGCTCACATAGCTTCATATCCATTGGTCCTTGCAAACCATGATGTCGAGTCTTTGCCTTTCTCCATGTACTGCGTCAGTACATTATGGACACTCGGAAGTCGATCTCGTCTTGCAGGCGCTGGCGGCGGCGGCGGCGGCTTCGGCTTCGGCGGCTGGGGCGGCGGCGGCGGTGGCGGCTTTGGCCGCTTCCTGGGCCTAGCGCCCGCCTGGGCCGAGGAAGAGCCGGCTGGCGACGAGGACGAGGAAGTGGAATACGAGGAGGTGACAGACGATGAGGATGCAGAGTACGAGGTTGAGGAGCCCGAAGAGGAGGGCGTCGCTAAGGCAAGTGCAGATTTGCCCTGCGTTTTCGTGCCATTATACATCTTCACGAAAGATGAGACGTCATGCCGACGGTGTGCAAACGTGAGCTCGGTCGGTCCTGTCAGCTGCTGCCACGTTCCCCGTCGATTGCAGCCCTCCAGGGTCTGCAGCGGGTGCCCGGTCATGTTGCTTGAGTTCCAGAGCCCCCAGTGAATGAAAACACTTCAAAGATGCATGCGTGCGGTTCATGAGATGGCTCCTCGGCGAGCAACAGCTTGTGGGGAATCAAAACCTGCTGCGGCTCGATGCTCAGATGATCAGCGGTCCACGCCATCTATGACGTGGCGGCGTGAATGACTGGCTACACACACATTGCCGCAGGTCCTGGCATGGTCTGTAAATTCAGCATGCACATGCGTCAATTGTCCAGCCCTGCAAGGTTCTGCATGGCGCCGATGGGCGGTCCAGCAGCTGGCCGGATGATGGCATCATCCTGTCGGTTGCCATCTCCTTCACTCCGCGCCCATCGCATGCAACACACCTCCTTCTTGGCAGGACGAGAGCGAGGAGGAGGAGGAGTCTGAGACTCAGATGGCACATTTACTCCTCCACACAGTATGATCTGATGCTGTCATTGTGCTGTAGCTCTTTTATGTTCATCAAAATGTTTATCGGAAATATTTATCAGAGTTAGTCTGCTCTGCAAGGCGAGGAGGACAATGAGGAGTTTGAGGAGGAGGAGGTGGCCTCGTACGACACACCATCCCAATCACGCCATCGTTACCGTTCGCATACCGGAGTTGTATTCCCTTGCAAGGACGAGGGCGAGGAGGAGGCGGAGTTCGAGGAGGAGGAGGCGCACTCGGACAACGAGGACTCACCCAATCTTCCAACGACATCTGTGCCCCTCATCAGCAGTTGTTTCTTCCATGCTGCAGGACGGGGACGAGGAAGACGAGGAATTCGAGGAGGAGGAGGTGGACTCGGACGACGAGGACCTGCCGGACCCCGGCAGCAACAAGTTCTTCGTGCAGGAGATCCGCGTGCATGGCCTGCCTGAGGGCAAGGGCGTCCCCACAAAGGTGCCACCCTGTTCCTTCTGCACGCCTCACTGGCGCTGCTGCATTGCTATTTAATTGTTGTGCTGCACAGATGTGTCGATCTTGCTCCATGACAGGGCGTTGGGTGTGGATGCGTGCCGGCGCAGGACCGCAAGCACTGCTGTGACTCATGGCATCTGGGTCGTGCAAGGCGAAGAAAACGCGTGACAGTTATTGACAGCGGGTGCGCGGCCCGCAGGAGGACCTGTTTGCGCCGCTGAAGTGCCAGCCGGGCTTCGTCTGCACGCGTCAGGAGCTGTCTGACGACCTGCGGACGCTCTTCCAGTGAGATCTCCTTCCGTCCTGATGTCTGCGTGCCAATGGCTGCAGTGTCTATTGTGGGTCGCAGCCTGCTGCTGGCACCTCGGATCCTCTTCCACCTCGGATTCCAATGCCATGCGACCGACTGCTCTGCAGGATGCATCTGTTCGACAAGGTGGACGGCAAGGTCACGCCCGGCAAGGGCCGCAAGCGCATCCTCGACTTCTACCTGAAGAGCGCCACCTACCCGGAGATCAAGAGCTTCAAGGTCGACGGCTCGACGCTCCTCCCGCCAGAGGTGCGCTGCTGCCATTCCTTTGCGAATGTGTGTCTCCTCTCCAGGATCGACTTTGCTGAGGATGTGGGTCCGCTCTGGGTGTCCTGCTGCACGTGAATGTGCGGGCACGCGTCGATGGCTGCCAGAGTGAGAGTTTGTGGTAAAGTATTGACGAGTCAATATATGTCCAGGTGGTGGCTCGGGTGATGAAGGAGAAGAAGGCGGGGCCAACCACCTTTGAGACCCTGGGCCAGGTCAAGAGCATCGTGGAGGGCTGGTGCGCTTTTCCTGCACATGAGCACTATCGAACTTGACATGACCAGAGGTCTCTTGCATGTCTTTCATTTGCAATGCGCAAGACCGCGGTCGGTGATGAATGCTTGTACCTGGTAAGTTGCTGACTCCTGATGCAGCAACCTTAGCTCAAAGAGAGACTGAGACCGCGGTCGCCGCAGTATGCTGCCTGCTCATGTGCCCTTGAGAACTTGGTGTTGCACCCTGTGTGGTGCATCATGCCACATCAGGGCCAGTGACGAATGCTGGTACCTGGTAAGTTACTGACTCCTGATGCAGCAACCTTAGATCATGTACCAACCGAGGCCATACCAACCGCAGATGCCCCACTGTTGTGCACCACACTACATTTGACGCATCCAGATGTTGAAGTCTCTTTGCTCGGCAGAAACACCGCTGAAAACTCTCTATTGATCAGACTTGTGCATGAATCAGACTGTGCGGTGCCTGGGTGCAGGTACAACGACCGCGGCTATGCATACTCGTACGTCACTGCATTCGAGGGCCTAGACCGCGGCGAGGTGGTGGCCAAGATCAATGAGTCCAAGGTGAATTCTATCAAATTCGTTAGTCTTCGTTTACATGCACCTCTGCTCACAGAATGCAGGCAGAGCTACAGGAACAGCTCTGTTCAGCGTCTTGAGCTTGCTGCTAATGTTGATGCTGTGCCAGGCATGTCGCGTGGCGGACTTGCGCCATGTCGCACCGCACATCTTTGGACGGACCAACCGATATTGAAAACCTGTGAATCCCTTTAGAAATGTCCATTCTGCCCACAGGTGAACTCGGTGTCTGTGGTGTACATCGACGACCAGGGGGAGCCGGTGAGGGGCCCCGGCAGCATCCCGCAGGACGTCATCAAGCGCGAGCTGAGCGTCAAGGTGCCCCCTTTGCAGTTATCATGACTGCGCCAACGTGATGAAGATTGCCGACATGCGTCTCGCATGAAAGTTGCTTTGGATATCAGATGGGCAGTATGACTGCCGTGACGTTGCGGCTGGTAGCAGCCATGCTGTTCACACTGACCAGGTTGCTGTGCGTGAAGGTGCAGCACAGCTGCTGCATGTTCTGATATCTGCTGTTGCGCTGCGGTTGCTGATGTGTGCGTTTGTGTGCTGCGCGCAGCCGGGCATGATCTACAACCTGGAGGATGGGCGCAAGGCGCTGCGCGATGTCTTTGCGCTGCAGCTTTTCGACAATGTCCAGGTGTGCTTTCGTGTGCTTTCAGAACTTTGTTTCGCTTCTGCTGCACAGAGTTTATGTCAAAACACCTCCTTGAGCTGGGCGTATGAGCAGAGTCTTTTTGTTGCACATTTCAGCAGCACAACCGTCTGGTGCGCGCCATGGCAAACAGGTGATGCCGCGGCAGCAGCAGCGGGATGAGAGCAAGATCGATGTGGAGGTCATGGTCAAGGAGCGGTCGATGCAGACCGCTGAGGTGGAGTGCGAGTGGAGCATCGCGCCCAACGACAATGGCAGGCCCACCCTCGTCAGCATCGTGCCAGGTGCGCGGGAACCACAGGCGTCATGACGGAGGTCGTGGTGTCTTTCGTGTCTTTCTGTATGTGCAGCGGCCTCGCCGGCCAGCGCAGCGCCCTTGATTGCCAGAGGGAGGGGAATGGGAGAGGACGGGCTGCGTGCTTCTGATGCAGAAGCACGCCAGCAGCATGCGCTGCCCATATGCAGAGCTGCGCAGGGGCTTGGGCTCTGGTCTTGGCAGCTGGCTTCCATCTCCTGACTCGCAGATTCCCCGCTGCGAGCTTGCCACAAAGTGCTCATGCAATCTGACGTCAAATGGACTGCCGCTGCCAGCCTGAAGTACGAGCACCGCAACCTTTGCCTTACACCAGCCCAATCACTACTTTTGCCGTTTCCATCTCGCAGGCGGCAGCCTGATGTACGAGCACCGCAACCTGGGCTCCCGCGGGCAGCAGCTGGCGGCGAGCGTCAACGCGCAGAACCTGCTGTCGCCCGGCGACGAGCTGGGGTTCCGCGTAGACTACAAGCAGCCCTACGTCTACGGCAGCTCCGACTCGAAGAAGACCGCTCTCGCGCTGTCCGCCTTCAACGTGCGCAAGATCTCCGGCGTCTTCATTCCCGGTGAGCAACCCTTTTCGAGTCTTCCAAGCCTTTAGTATGGGTTTCATCTTGAGCTGAAGAGCCCCGCGCTCGCGCTGTCCGCCTTCAATGTCTCCGGCGACTTCATCCCCGGTGCGGACTTACAATTTAGCCGTCAAAGCGCCTTTGAACACCTGTTGAGGCGTCTGATCCTTTGGCCAGTGAATGACGCATGTCAGCTGAGGCGGCCAGAGCTCGAGCGCTGACAGCAGCCCTGTGCATTTGCCTTGCGCTTGCGGCAGCAGCGTATCATGCGGTCAAGATCCCGACTTCGTCACTGAGTTGCCCCTCCAGCACAGTTTCCAGCACCGTCATGCTAGAGATGGTCTGAGCTCAGATATCCGTGGCCAGAGAGCAACCCGAGATGAGATGGGCCCTGTCCTGCATGTCGAGCACTGACAGCAGCCTCAATCGTTTTGAGGTGCGGCTGTAGCGTGTGAGGTCTGGATCCTGACTCCGCCAGCGAGCCGCCCTCCCAGCACAGTCATCGTAATGCCCGTCGCTCGCTTGCCATCACGGAAGAGAGGGCCCTGCCAGACGCAGCGTGCACGGATCGAGCCAGCAAGAGTGTGGCAAGTGGCGAGTGAGCTTGCAAGCCTATTCTTGCAAAGCCTGACAACCCCTAAGCGTGGTGCGCGCAGGCCCGGGCGGGGAGGAGGTGCCGCCGGTGTTCATCGACCGCAGCGGGCTGAAGGTGTCGCTGCAGGAGCAGTACACGCGCCACAGCAAGGGCGCCCTCAGCCTCGTCCTGGAGCAGGTGCGTCGCGGCAGCAGGCGGCCCGCGCGGCTACCGCACTATTTCTCTTGCGGCCATCACTTTTCTCGAGCTGCATGCCGTCCCGCCTGCAGGCACCCTTGAGCTTGCGCAGCATGTCGCAGCACGGCTTGCGGGCGTCGAAACAGTCAAGATTTCAAGATTTCAAGATTTCAAGTCAGGATTTCAAGGAAAACCAAAACCCTGCCGTGCTGTCCTGCAGGTGTCGGCGCTGGATGAGGGCGGCGCGCCGGCGACGCACGGCTCGCGGGTGGTGCAGACGCCGCAGGGCGGTGCCCTGGACCCTGGCGGCCCCCCGACGACTCTGTCGGAGCGCGGCACCGACCGCCTGGCCTTCCTGCAGGGCTCCGTCACCCGCGACGCCACCTACCTGCTCAACGGCACGCCCATCGGCCCGCGCGATGTGCTGCAGGCACGAACTTTCTGCTTCTATTGAGGACTTTGGTATTGATTGCTGCACGGTGCGTGCATTGGGGGCCGCATGCCTGCCGCGGGTCTGCAGTCGGCAGGGGCGATCCATCCCGGCCTGGGCTGCGCTTGCTGCCAAGCTGCGGCACCATGATCCGGGGTGACTTCGCTCCTACTGACTAGCGGCATGCCGGACGTCAATGTTCCTGACTGACTGAATCAGCGCAGTGCCTTGGTTGTTGACCAGGTTCTGTGCACGATCAAAACGTGCAACGCAGCGGAATATCGCCACAAATGATGCCACATCACCAAAAATGTGCACAGGTGGACAATGGACTGGGGCGGCCGCGCACCACACCATATGTTAGTCATTCACTGCAGGGGCAATGCATGACAAGCAAGTGGACAACAGTGCTGGAAATGCTGTCTGTCAGCGCAGGTGGACCAGGGGCTGGGGGTGGGCACGCACCACGCCTTCTTCAACAGGCACACGCTGTCGGCGACGCGTTTCTGCAAGCTGCGCGACCCCGCCGCCGGCAGCGCCGCGCCCCCCTGGGTGCTGGTTGTGCACGCGCGGTGCGCCTTCGAACCCCTCGTGAACCCTAAGTCTCTGGTCGATTCCGCACCAGCACATCCTGGGTACTGGTGCATGCGCTGCGCAGCATTCCAGCCAGCCGAAGCCTCATAATTCCAGTTTGACGTTCGTGGACCATGCGCCGAGCTGACGACTTTGCATGCACCAGCTCTACAACAGTTTGCAAAGCCTGTCACCCTCACCCTGGGCTGACGCAGCGCCACCAAAGCTGTCGATGCATCAAGGCTCGACAGTTTTTTCGGTCCCTCAGCCCTTGCCGTTGCTAAGTTCTCTGCAAATCTGGCAGCATCGTCAGTGGCATGGTGTCTTACGACGCCTTCACGCTGGGCAACCCGTGTAGCCGCTAGTTCTCATCTTTGATTTCTTGCAGGTACGGCAGCATCATCGGCGACATGGCATCGTACGACGCGTACACGCTGGGCGGCCCCTACTCGGTGCGCGGCTTCAACGTGGGCGAGCTGGCGGCGTGCCGCCGTTTCCTGGAGGCGGCGGTGGAGCTGCGTGTCCCCGTCCTCGGCCGCCAGCTGTTCGCCTTCTACGAGCACGGCACCGACCTCTGTGCGCCTCCCCCTCCTCACTTCGTTTAGTCGTCTCCATTGGTCTGCATTTCCATGAACATCTGTGTTCCTGTGGCACCATATATATCTGGCATGCGACGAGACAGTGATTGAAGCACATGGATGCACCTGGAACAGCACTGCGGACCCTTGCTGCCATCGTCATCATCTGAGCCACACAGAGCGCACTGAGAGCGCACTTGCTGACAGCGCCAATGTTGAGACACCTGACGGCAGAGGTGACGCCAGTGTCCCTGCGCCCCCCGCAGCCTCGTCAAAGCTGGTGCGCGGCAACCCGACAGAGTACTACCGGCGCGCCGGCAGCGGCTCCTCCCTCGGCGCCGGCATCAAGCTGGGCGCCGTTCGCGCCGAGTACGCCACCGAGGGCGGCCTCGACAACGGCACCTTCTTCCTGCGCTTCGGCGAGCGCTACTGATTCAGCGCGGCCGGGGGCTAGAGGGAGGGATTCTGCTGCGTGGAGCATTACACTGAAAGGCGTTGGGACCCGGGGAGTCGTTGAACGTGCTGGCGTTTTGGTGGGGTGGGCTGCACGGATTGCAGAATTGGGGCAAGCCGGGCGGAGCTGGGGGCAAACTGGACGGTTCGACTTTGCTGCCGGTTCTTTTTCGATGCTTTGGTAGTTGATGCCTTACCACTGCAGTTGACTCCAGGGTGCCAAGCTGACGGCGTGAACACCCCTTGGTTTAGGGACTGGATAGACGGTCCTGTGAAGCGGACGGTGGGAATCAGACCCCTTCCACTTGGGCACTCTTGACACCCAGTCAACCACCAATACCCATTCGCCTATCCGGTCAACTATTGCCCCGCTTCTCATGTACTATACACGCTTTGACTCAGCGTTACCTAGTTGCTGAAAGCCGCGTCGATCTGCGCCAAAGAGACATCGTGGCGGTGCAGCAACTTTGCAGGATGTTCCATGCCATTGGCACGCCTCCCAGCATCCGAGCCCCTCCCTCTGGAACTCTAGGCGAAGTGGATGCCGGCCTGGTTGAGGCAGGCCAGCAGGCGCAGAATGTCGTCCTGCCCCATCTTGGCCACGCGCGCGTCCTCAAAGCCGTTCTGCTGCAGGAGGTCCAGCACCTGCACAGTTGCAGCGCCATTGTCAGCCTCGCAACAAAGACGCATCTCTCTCGCCTTCGCCTGTCATGACGTCGTTGTCTGGGTGCACAGACATGCAACACAGCGGGTACCTGTCCCTGCCGCCGCAACCATCCAGCCACGAGTCCTCTTCTAGCTTGCGCGAACGTGCACCAGAACAGCAATCGAACAGCTGTCACCGCCTGCGATTAATGGCCCCCACCTTTTGCCGGAAGCCCTCGGATGCGCGCTTCTTGCCCGGCTTGCCGCCGCGCGGCGGCGCAACCTCCATGGCGGCCACCGCCTCCTCGTCATCGCTGCCGTCATCGTCCTCCATGGGCTCCGCCGCGTCCGCCACCGGGTCGTCCGTGGCCATTGCCGCCAGCACGTCGGCGCTCGGCTCTGCGCCCTTCTTCAGCGCCTTAAGACATAGCGCAAGAGCATCATGAGTCAGGCGCAATCACAGCCTCGCTTTCGGCGTGGCGTCGCAATGCGCTCCCTTTTCGGCACTGCGCCCCGCGTGAGGGACCCGCAGCAGTCTGGCGGGAGGCGCCTGAAGTCGTACATCAGGCCAAGCTGCGCTGAAGGCACATCGGCAGCTGGGTGGCCTCTGCCACTGACGCCATTGCGGCCACATGTGCTCCGCCATGAGATTGCCTTGGCAGGGGTACGGGGGATGCATCACCTGATACACGGCGTGGTTGCTCTCCAGCAGCTGCAGCGTGCGGCTCTGGCGGAAGATGGCACCCAGCGTCTTGTTCTTGCGAGTGAAGGCCAGCCGCACCAGCCCGTCCCTGCGGCGCAGATGCGATATTTTTCTGTGCGAGGCTCTACTGCACCGAGCCAAAAGCTGCCATGCTTTACAGCACAGATCTGCAGCGCCACCACACTGATGATGACACGCCAGGCTGTGGCTGCCTGCCACTGGTATGCATGCAGGATGGCGTGCTTGCGGCATGAAACTCATGCTACACGGCACGCACCACTCGAGTAGGTTGATGGGGGGCGGTGGGTTGATGGGCTCAATGCGCACTACAGACGAGTCCACCTTGGGCGGCGGCCGGAAGTTGTTCTTGCCCACCTGCAGCAGGGTAGCAATGTCGGGTCACTGCGGATCACTTTTTTGCATGCAAGGGTGCTTATGTTACGCAGGGCTGATCAACCGACCAGAGAACATCGATCAGCGTTGTTTATCGAGCTGGCGCCGCCTCACCTTGAGCAGATGGCTCACGCGCGCCAGCAGCTGCGTGTTGACCGCCAGCCGGCAGTACATCGAATCGCCTGCAGGAGGTTCGGTTCAGCAGGAGGTTTAGTTCAGCCAAAGACTGGGTGACTTGGTGACAGTTCGCTCGTGGCACAGCAAATGTTTGCTCTACAGGCATGAGGATGGCGGTTTGATGCTCCTGTGCAAAAGCAGAAAGCACATGTGCTCATGGGTAGCAAGCGCACCTGGCTTGGCGACGAGGCGCATCGCGAACTCGTGCTGGAACATGATGACGGCGGCGCGGAAGGAGGGGCGGTGCGCCAGCAGCTTGAACGTCAGCGGCGAGGAGATCTGATACGGGATGTTGGCAACGCACACGTCAAAGTACGGCAGCTCTGTCTTCATCACGTCCCCCTGGATGACCTGCATGCACCGACTGAAACCTTTGCAACCCGGCTGTTTGGACCTTGCCGTCTTGCAAGCAAGAATGGTTTCGTTCTCCTTCCAAGCTGATGGCGAAACAGGTGCGGAGGACAGCAAGAGCGCCTGTGCGCTGCATGCTGAGAGCGAGATTGCAAGTCGATCGGCGCACCTGTAGATGTGAGGCGTAGGGCGTGCCCTGCACTCGCCGCTGCAGCTCCACCACCTTCAAGGCCGGCAAGCAGCACGATCAGTACACTTTGGCGTTGACCCCGGGACAACGAGGCGGCTGCCCGGCCGCCGCAAGCAAGCGCAGACATGCTGCAGCCAACTGCATGCATCATGAGGCTGCCCGCCCGTGTGCTCTGCAGGTAATGAGGCTGCAGCTGCTTGCTGCGGGCTTTCGAGTCAGAAATCATGCTGCCGCCGAAAATCTCCAGCCCTGTTCTCGAGTCCCAAACCTCCCAGAGCGGCATGCAGAGCAGCGTGCGAGCACACAGAGCAGCTCCACCCATCCAATTGTTAACCTCGTTTCTGGAACCTTTCCATCAACTCACCATGCGGCGGTCCAGCTCCACGGCCACGACCTTCTTGGCCACCTCCAGCAGCTTCATGGTCAGATTACCGGTGCCGGGCCCGATTTCCAGCACCACATCCGTCGGCTGGATGCCCGCCTTGTCCACGATGGACTTCACGACCTGCGGGTTTTTGAGGATGTGCTGCCCCTTGGACTTGTGGAACTCTAGGCCTGCGCGCAGCAGAGCGTATTCAAGTGGTGAGTCGAGGCGGGGGGCGCCTTTTGACGACCCGCACAGCCACCGCAACAGAATGCCCGCGGCGGCGGCGCCGGGTGAGGGATGCACGCAGAAGTCGGTTTGTGCGGTGCTGTATTGATGGATCCAATATTTACGCTCACCCGGCATGCCCTTGCGGACTGCATTCTTTGCGGTCTTCTTGGCGACGCCGCCGGCCGCCCGCAGGCCTGACATGCTGGCAACTTTCGTGAAATGCAGCCAGCTGCTACATGCGCCAGCCAGCTCCGAATATCTGCTGCCTAGGCCAAGTGCAAAGCTGACCGGTATCAGACTGCCCAAGGTCAGGGCGGCTCTTTGCTGTTGGATCGCATGCACAGCGCAGCAAACGCGCAGCAACTCTGCTTGGAGCCCTATCCGCAAGTCGATTTGGGAAGTATGTTTCAGGTGTTTCGGAGGTTCTAGCGCTGTCTGTGAAGCAAGCACGCAGACTTCAGCGCTCTCGTGCCGAAACGCCGCTCTGGGTGCAGAGACCGCCGGCAGTTCTGCAGTTGCAAGTAGTGCGAGTCTGTTGCAACACTATCGCTCTACGTTGTAAAGGGAATAGAACACATGCAGCATGCGCTGAGCCCGAAACTCAGGGGGGTTAGCTTGATTGGCGAATCTGACCGGAAACCGCAGGAAGGCGTCGATCAGTTTGATTGGGAGGCCTCCCCATCTGTGAAAACACTGGACCAACAGCACCAAAACTTGCACAACTTGTCCACTGCAGGGGACAGCATATGTAGTGCACAGATCTCCAATCAACGAGACAAGTCACACCTCGGTGCATGCAGGTCGGGTAGTCTCTCATGCGGCCAACAAAATCGTACACGTTGCCGGCAGTCCGTCAACTCACGTCACAAAGCACGGCGTCAAGACACTTCCCGGCCTCAGTGCATCCTCCAACTTTACTCAGTTGCTGTCAGTATGACTGGTCCTACTCGTCCAGCGAAGTTTCGCTGCGGTCTGCGTCCAGCACGCCGGCGGTGCGCGACTGGATGCTGGGCGGCTCCTGCTGCGCAAACAGGCTGCGGAACAGGCCTTTCGGCTGCCCCGCGGCCCCGTCTTCGGCGTCCTCGCTGCCCGCCGCCGCGGCCGCCTGCCGCGCCATCGCGGCACCCAGCAGCGGCGCGATGCGCTTTCGCTGCTGCTTGCGCCAGCGGGCCGCCTGCGCGGCGTGACATGAATCCGCCATACCTTGACAGAAGACTTTTGGTTGTCCGTGCACATGGGCGCGTTCCCCACATCTGGATCTGCCTAGACGGTTGCACCAGGTGCTTCATGCAGGCCAAGCAACCCCAAAGCAACCCCTGACAGATCCTGTGCGCGCGCATGCTCGGAAGTGACGCAGCAGCGCCAGAGCAGCACCTGCGGGGGCAGGTCCAGGGACAGGGCTGTGAGTGAATCCACGAGCGCGTCGCCAAGATCCCGCCGCTCTTCTGCGGGCTGGGCCGCCGCCTCCCGACGGGGTGCAGGCGCGGTGCCCCTGCATGAACCAGGCACTGTACCTCTCAGCACGCCCAACCTGGAACGCCGTGTCCTGTCGTCGCTGCACTTTTTGGGAGGCTCACGCAGGTTTGAGCATAGCTCCATCGACGAGGCAAACAGACCACGCGAACGTGAACTGCCATCACACCTGAAGGAGGTAATTGGAGCGGGCGCGGGAACGTGGGCCGCGCTGCCGCCCGCTAACGCAGACATGGCGCTCCACGACCGGCTGCGCTTGGCGCTATCTGCGGAAGACAAGCAGCAGTGCACTGGAGAATCTCTCCTCACGCGTTGCCGGAACACCTCGAGCTGCTACAGCGAGGATGAGCTGCTGCTGTGCGGAACGGGGGCAGGCTCTTCCGAAGATGTGCAGGAGCCGGGTCGCATGGGCTTTGTCCTTGTGGTCAGCCTGGCACGCTTACCCGACTCCTGCTGCTCAGCATCTCTGCTGCTGGTGGCCGCGGCCCGCTGCTGCGTGAAGACCGACGGCACAGCCGCACGCACGGCGCCGGCGGGCGGCGGCGCGACGAGAAGCGACACCTCCAGCTGCAGAAAAATATGCAGAAACCGTGGAACAAGCCCCTGCGACAGCCTCGAGATGGAGGGCGCATCGCGCACAAGCTGCTCTGCTTGGTTGCGGATGACCGGCAGTTCAGCAGGCAGATGCACAGGGGCAGGCGGCAAGCAAACCTGAAGCTGGTCGCCGCCCGCTGCCCGCGCCGCGTCCCGGTGGTAGCAGCATATTGCGACGTCGGAGCAGGCGCCCTGCGTCACCGCAGCCAGCATGCCGCGTGCCGCCTGGATGGCCGCGCGCTGATCGCGCTCGTCCTCCGCTGGGCTCTGGTCCCCTGTGGACAGAAAGAGTACAACTGTACGCAGAAACTGGAAACAGGGGGGCAAGGGAAGGTGTGCAGGAGGTCGAACTCAGTGGATGCACCAGGCCTGTCAACACGGGAACAGGTGCCGGCAGTAACTCCTTGCAGCAGGTGGTCAGTGGTATCCTCCTACAACCCTTGGGGGAGCCCCGCCAAAACTCCCAGGATCCATGCTGACAGGTGCACCATAACAACTGCAGCAGACGCAAGGCCGCACTCACGCCGAGGTCCACCATGGGCGTCATGCTGATGCAGCGCAGCAGGCTGTCGGCGCAGGGCAAGAATGGAGAAAGGAGCAACACGGTTCGGGTGCCATAATTCAAACCAACCTGCGCCGAGGTCCGCCATGGGCGGCATGCCGATGCAGCACAGCAGGCTGTCGGCGCCGGGCAGCTGGCCCTCCAGGAAGGGCGACTCCGCCGCGGCACGCGTCGCGTCCGCCGCCATGTGCGCCACCACCGCCGCGCTCGTCGCGCCGGCCACGGCCGCGCGCGGCAGCGCGGCCATACCGCGGCCCAGCACCGCGCCGCCGGCCGCCGCAAACAGCTGCTGCAACAGGCGGCAGCGGGAGCTGAAGCTGTCGGCGTCGCTGCGGCCTTGCCACGCCTCCACGCCTGCACCACGAGGGCCGGCGTGCTTCAGTCTCCATGAGGCGGCATACGAGCCGGCTTGTAGCACATCGACGATGCAGTCTCTCGCGCAGGTCCTGGCAGACGCGGCCCGGCAAGCTTCCTTGCTGCGCTTGTGTGTCCCTAGTGTTCATGACGAACGGGCCATTCTGGCTGCTGTCCAAACTATTGCACGGGGAAGAGAGGCGCCACACCTGCGACGACGTGCAGGAGCTGCGGGGCGACGACGGCGTCGGCGATGGACTGCACGGTGCTCACCAGCGCACGGTCCGCAATCGCGATTGCCTGCGCCACTGTCATCGCCTCCGCCCCGCTGCCGTTGCACAGCTTGTTCTGCTCCACGACCACCACCTGCATGCAGGAGGACCATGGCCTGGAGAACGGCGCGCACAGCAGGTGGTGCACTGCGAACAGGGAAACTGGCCATTGGTTGGCCGTAGGAGGTCGGCCGGGCAGGGCTGCAGCCAGGGGTAGCAAACGCTGCCAATCTCCAGACGGATCTGCCGTCCGCACCATGTCTGCATCGTTCTTGAGGTCCGCGATGAGCTTGTCGGCCGCCTGCAGCTTGCGGGTGCCCTCAAAGGCGAACGGCCGCGTCACAGCGACCACCGCCATGATCCCCTTCGACCGCGCGTTCTGCACAAAGTCGAGCACCTGCGACACGGAAGAAGGAGCAGACATGTCAGTACCTCAAGCTGACATACGGTAGGCCTCAGCAGGACCCCAAAACTCTCACTGCCTCCCTCGACACGCAAGGGTAAGGTGTAAATGAAGTGCAAGCGAATCAGCCAAGGATGTCAAGGGCGGGCTTGAAATTGCTTATGGATGGTGGCTTTGCGTGTACAGTAAAGTCCCAGACTCACAGCAGCTCCGTCGTCGTCGGTGGTGCCGGCGGATGTTAGCACAAAGGCCAGCCCCGAGACGCTCGGCTGCACGGCCACTCGCGGGGCCGCCGGCCGTGCGAGCGACGCGGTCTGGTGCAGCACGCGGTGCAGGTCGCGTGCCGTCACGGCCGCGGCCTGCCTGGGGACCGGCATGCCACCTGCGCTCGCCCGAGACGTCCCCACTGAGCTTTCCATCAGCCCACCTCCTTTAGGAAGTATGACCTCACGTCCATTAACGAAAAGCTGACACAGCAGCTGCGGCGGCTTCGCATGGTCAAGATCAATAAAAGACACAGTGCGACATTGCAAGTGGTACTCCGTGTAGAAGATTGAGAGCCGCAGGTCTGCCTTGCCTGAGGCATAGTCGCGGCCGTCCTCGTCAAGGCGCCAGAAGTGTGCGCCCGGCAGCGTCGTCGACAGCTGCTCCAGGCCCTCCGCGCCTCGTCGCCCGATGCCAACGACCTGGATGCATGTGCCATGTGAAGTTGACCCCATTGCATGGACGTGCAATCATTGTGAAAATGGTAGAAAACATCGTTGAGCATTGCAGAGGCTCGCACCTGCAAGCTGCCCTCTGGCTGCTGGGCCGCAGGCAGGCTGCGCTGCGCCACGGCTGAAGCGGCATACGCCTGGCTGCGCTGCTGCATGGGCCGGCGGGGCTTTGCGCCACCGCTGCTGCCGCTCCGGAATGGCAGGCGATCTTGCCGCCTGGAGGGCGCGATGTACGCTGTTGATTTGTAGCCCGCTGCAGGCGCCTGCTTGCCGTTGAACTGAGCGCCGCCAGGACCGCGCGGCACAGCGGCAGCGCTGCTCGGCAAGCCGCGCTGCAGCCCCGTCATCGCCGGGCGAGCGTGCGGCAGCCGTGTAGTAGTTTCATGAGATGCCGCCCATGAATGTGCGCGCATCTGGCACCTCCCCCTCGAAGCGCGCATTTGAAAAGTCGAAGCCGGGGTGCTGCAGTCAGGGCGCAACGCAGGTCAAAAAACACGGTTTGCGCTTGTATGGCTTACTGCTCGGTTGGTTGCAACATGCATGCTGAGGCATGCTGTGGGGCCAAAAGGCGGGCTTGCCTCCTCCTGGAAGCGCTCTCGCATCAAGTTCTCACGCTCAGCGCCTTGCTCCACGGGCGCGAGCGTGTGGCCAGCCAGTGCCGACGCCCAGAACTCCGCCTGCGCAAACAATATCGGTGGCATGTGCATGGCCGGATGCAGGCGACTCGCGCGCACTGGAACATGCTTGGATGTTGCAACAGGCTCACCTTGATGGCTTTGCACAGCTGCAGCGACAGCGTGCCCCCGTCTGCACCAAATGCGCACGAGCGTGAGCATTTCGCTTCGAAACCAATTGGAAAGGTGCAGTGCCATGCATCCACACAGACACGTACCAAGAGTCCAGTAGGTTTCGTCACTCTTCACTCGCGCCGGGAAGTCCGCCTGCGTACCGGCAGATCAGTCAGAAGCATGTTCCGGAATGGGGATGTCTACAATCAGAGCGGAGGCAACCTGCAACTCACGTCCAGGTAGGGTGGCGCGCCGACCAGGCCGACCGTCAGGTGCTCGTTGGTGATCTTTACAGTCAAATCCTTCTTCCTCGCGCCGGGCGGCAACGGGATGTCTACGGTGACGTCCTCAAGGGTCTGCTGCCACTCGTAAATAGTCCTGCCGCTGTGCACGAAACGATGGCGAGTCTCGTCGGATGGTCCAGTGCTCATGCTCTATGGATGGTGTGCAAGGGCGGGCGGTGGAAAGCTCCGTGTGGCCATCTGTCGCTGCTTCGCGACAGCTATTTGCGATATTGTTTATCGACCCTTCCCGCCAGATTGCTATTAGCTATCCAGACCTTATTCGATTCGTGTGACGTCTCAAAACCACACCCATCTAGGTCTGAAGCTTCCCTAAGTCACTTGTTGAGCTTGCAAGTCGTCAGACACCCAGCCGCTGTAATGTGTTTGTTTGAATCACGCCACCCACATGGCGGCGGAACCGGCATGTGGCGCTGCGCACAGACAACAAAGCCGCATCAGGTCCAACGTCCCAGAGCGTACATACGCAACATCAGCGAGAGTCTCGGACACATGAAATCGACATAGAAAGGCAAGCCGCAGGTAAACACCAATGTCACCTGTCTGAAGCACAGGTGCACAAGCCGCGACAAAGCCGCGCGGCAAATGTTATCAATTCGTCTGGTACTCTGCGTCCCTATATCGGCCTGCAGCATGCAGCAGATACATGAGCAGTGAATGATCAATTCCCGACCCGCTCCGATACCACTCACGCAGTCGTACTTGCTCGAGGCTGAGCATGGCCGAGTCAGCTCACCTGTCTTCCTGTCGTATGTGAGGTAGCAGTTGCCTGCAATGATACAGCAGATTCCTCGATGTCATGAGTGGATCGCTCCTTTGCAACACCCCCAGCACAACACCGGTACAGCAATGCAGCCAGCTCGCCTATGGAACCCGCCGCCTTGTTGCGCACTTTCCGCACCAGGATGTTCACCTGCAGGCGGGTGACATACAGCCTTGCAGATTGCCATGAGTATCTGCACCATGTGCGGTGGAACACTACCTGGGTGCCTGTGGCGCATGTGCAATGCGCAATGCTCAAGAATGCTCTGCTGGCACGTGCAAGCGACTATCATGATCAGGCATACGCCGACAGCTCCAGCCTCAGCTGGATCAGCTGAGCAATCTTAGGTTGAGTACAGAGCCCCGTCGCGCCTCGCTCTGGGGCCCCTTGTTGGGGTCGTTGTTGCGGTGCACCACGACGCCATTGTCGCACTTGTTGATGAAGTGCGCGCTGCCGGAGATGTCGTACAGATTGGGCGGGTCGCCCTTCCAGTCCCGCATCTGTCGCGGGTGGGCCACAAACCTGTACGCAACAGCCAGGGCGATCAAGTGTTGCTGCAAGAGACCCTATAGAGTGGCATTCGGCGAACATCGAGGGCAACCCACGCGAGATGCAGCGGCGCTAAACTTCATGCTGGAAAGTCAGTGCGACGGCAGCTCCACTCGGCAACGGAAAGGAATGCGCACCAGACGTGTACGTCGTGGTGCTGCGCGAAGCGCTTGATCTTGGTCAGCATCTGGGACACGTACTCGGTCTCGGACATGGAGGTGGGCCGCTGGTGGTCCAGCTCGTTGTACGGGTCGATCACCAGGCCCCGGATGCCGTACCTGCGCCAGCATGGCACAGCAAATGTAAGGCTCACCCCTGGCAGCACCAGCTGCGCTGGGCTGCAGAAGGGCGTGGCAGTTTAGCAGGTGCACTTGGGCCGATCCGGGATTCCACAGGAGGCGCACCGCAGCACGGCGGCGCGCATGAGGTCCAGCACTCAGTCGACGCTCTTTCACACCTGGCCACTGCGATTCCGGCATTTCTGGGAGTTGCATGTTTGAATTCCTGCAAGGAGGCGCACCGCAGCACGGCGGCGCGGGCGAGGTCCAGCACCCAGTCGATGCTGGGCAGCTCGTCGTCCTGGCAGCGGATCAGGTGGAAGCAGTCGTCCAGCCACTGCATGCCCGCCTCCACCTGCGCGTTGGCGATGTACACGTCGATGAGGGAATTGTCTGAATGTGAGTGCTGTCCAGCTTGCAACTGGGGCGCTCAAGGATCTGACAGCGTCTCGCAGTTGATTGGTTTACTACGTCATACAACACATTGACGTGCATACAGGGGGGTGTTTAGAGACCACGATGGACCAGCAGTTGCGCTGGAGCAGACCTGGGCGAGGTTCATGCGCGCCGAGGGTCCGGAGTAGCCGGCATTCAGGAAGGGCATGCCCAAATGCTTCTCCAACAGCTGCCGCGCATGGTCCGTCACCTGTGGGTGGCAGCGAAACAGTTCCACTTCAATGAGGTGCAGCTCAAAATTCGCTCTCCGCAATGCCCTGCGGACGACTGACATGCAGGCACGTGCGCTTCTCGCAATCTCCCATTCCAGCTGCGCTGGGTTTGAGAACAGGTCGTGCAGTGTTGCCATCGTCCAATCCCCGGGAAAGAGCCCGGTCATTCCCGACAACGTTGGTGCATGATGGCAAGTGAAGGGACCTTCTTCTCCATGGAGCAGAGCGCGAAGCTCCACCCATGCTGGTGCGTCAGGTTGCACAGCAGCGCGTCGATCCACTCCGACTTGCCGGAGTTGGGCACGCCCGTTATGATCGTCAGCTCCCCCGGCACAATCTGCGGAGGTCACACGTCCGCATCAGAGCACCGCATTCAGCCAGATTCTGCATGCACAGCCAGGATATACCATCGGCATGCCATTGGCTTGCAGCTGTAGGTAGGGTGATGGGACTCGCGCATATGGCCGTCGCGCATGTAACAGTTGCACTTACCCTGTAGAACTCGTCGACAGACTTCCAGCCGGTGGACACTGCGATGTCGCTGGTCTGCTGCATGCCGTGATACGCCTTGATCTCGTCCCAGAAGTCCGAGAACCTGGAAAGCAGCAACGTGCAAGTCGCCAGCATGGGTTGGAGCGCAACGCCGCGTCAGCAGTGGTGCAGACGTGCTGAGCTCTGACGCTGCGCGTCAGCAATCATAACAATGCTGCAGGATGGCCGGCATGCGAGTGGCACCATGGACTTGGGGGTGAAAATGTAACGGCGCACCTGAAGAGCCCGCGGATTGGGTATGGCTCTGCGGTCTCGATGCAGTCGGCCAGCACCTCGGCGCCGTCGGCCATCAGCACCTTGGGCCACATGCACGGCCGGTTCAAACAGTACAGAGGCCATCGTGAGACCACCAAACCATCGAGGTTGAAACAGACAGCACAGTCAGGTCAGGCAAGTGGTTTCGTCCAAGGCAGCAGGCCGAGGTGGAGGGGAAGCAGCAGCAGCCTAATCCATCTGCCTGCCTGCATGTGCTGCCACGCAGCAGACCATATGCCGCACCTGGTTCGCGTCCTTGCGGAAGCCCTCGTCCGCCGCCGCCTCGGCGGCCGCGTCGCCGCCGCCGGCCCCCGGCCAGCGCACGCGCCAGCAGCGTTCGCGGCCCAGGCGACGGGACAGCTCCTCCGCCAGCGCCTGCCCGGGGGCGTCGTTGTCCGTCGCGATGACGATCTTGGCCGCCGAGTCCAGCTCGCCTGCAGGAACAGCCTTGAAGTTTGTTTAACAGAAATATCAACATACAAGAAAACTATTATGATGCGCGATCCGTGAGGTTGTAAGAGCCGAGGCAGCACCAGAAGCAACAGCCTGGTACTGTGCACCACAGGGCTGGGGTTACTGTGCACCGCAGGGTTTGGGGATACTGTGCACCACAGGGCTTAGGGATACTGTGCACCGCAGAGCTTGAGGCAGCAACAGAGTCGGCGTGTTAGCTGCAACATGCTTGGAAATTCCAGTTGCAACATCCCTTTGTACTGCAAGGCCTCCACGACAGTGATCCCAGGCGCACCCCGGCAGTTCCACAGGTAGCTGTACTTGACATCCTGCTCCGGCGGCGGCAGCGCGCCCTCCTTGGCCCGCTGCGGCGCCCCGTCCGGCACCGACACCTGTGCATGGCATCCACCGCCATAAGTGAAGCAGGCTCGTGCGGCGCTCAAGTTGACTCCCAGCGGTTTGAATATTGCCGGCCGGAATTCGGCAACCTTCTGCTAAATCCTGGCCTACGATGACTTTCCCCTACTGGACCGCAGCCAATCGCAGCAAGCTGCACACTGAGCTGCCAGCACCAGACGAGATTGTCCGAAGGCGGCGCGGGGCGCACCACATTGCGGAAGTCGGCCTCCTTCAGGGCCAGCTTACTCATCTCAGTGACACAGCCACACAATCCAACATCCTGCATTAATGGCTGGCCGCAGAATGTATCAAAACCAATGAGTCATGAATTGGCGCCTGAGAGCGCACCACGTTGCGGAAGCCGGCCTCCTCCAGCGCCAGCTTGTCCATCTCGCCCTCCACGATGATGATCTCCGCCGCGCCTGCAATGTCGTTCAGCCCAAACAGCACCTTCTCCGCGCCCTTGACCTGCAGGGTCACAAATACATTGATACAACAAATATACGCGTGGTTGCTCATGTACATCAGCTGCGCCCGCCATGTGGTTGGGAGTGTTATGGCATCCAGAGACTGCAGGATGCCCACTCGTTAACACGCCGCAGGCTTCGAAGAAGCTGCTGACTCGGAAAGAAGGGCATCAGTCAAAAATCAGCACCTGGCGGAACTTCTTGTCCAGGGTGCGGTACTTGACGTTCAGCAGCCGGTCGCCACGGGTGTAGGGGAAGGCGATGGACGGCACTGGCGCGCCGCCGGCGCTCCAGCGCAGAGGCTCCTCCATGATGCCGTTGCGCTGCGGATTGGCAAAAGGGCTTTACCACTGCCTCCTGAGAAGGTCCCTTGTGGGGCGCCGACACTAGCGAGAGGCACGCATTTCATTCGCAAGGATGCAATGCGGCCTCGTGATGGAAAATCCTCTTGCACTGGGAGACACACAGTTGTAGCCTGTTGGGTGTCTATACCTGTAGCGTCTCAGCAGAGATACCGCGCTGCCGGAAGAACTCTAGCGCCTCTGCGCCAAGCGGCCGCCACTGCGGCTTTGGCTGCACATGCTTCGGCGAAGCATCCGCCTGCCGGCTGTCGCCTGGACAACGGCAGCGGTGCAAACTCGACCATGGGAAGGATGCGGGTGAAGCACTCGGTGCAGTGGATCTATCGACATGCACCGCTCATGTTTGGTGTGCTAATGTAAGCAGGACGCCAGCTGATGTCTGCCAGCTGACGTGCAGAGACCATTTCCATCCCTCTCGACTCCGCAGTCGTGCAGAGACCTTTCTTGTGCAAGGAAAGCATGCCATGCTGTTCATGTGAGACAGCAGGACTGTGAGCCCTTGCCGGTTGCCCACCTGTCTGTAGCTTGGCGGGGCGAGAGGCGCCGCCCACGGTCACGCCGCCCTTGAAGCCGCAGCTGCCCCGAAAGCACAGCCACTGCGCCGACTGGCCGTCAGGCGCGATGCCGACCGTGAAGTCGTGGTCGTTGCTGTTGCCGCCTGTAGACACAGATGGAGACGTACTCAATCCTCGTCATCTGCTGTGGTCAGCAGGGGTGCTCGGCCCACCAGCTTGCAGCGCTGACAAGAAGGAGCAGCGGCATCGCGTGCGAAGACAGCAGCTGGGTAGCTCGCTCTGTTCGTCTCGCATTGGAAAGACGGCAAACAGCGCCCACCGTGGCACTGCGGGCAGTCGAGGTGCGTGTACTGCCCGGGGCGGTAGTTGCGCAGCACGATGCCCCGTTCCTGCAGCAGGTCCCGCAGCGGCGCCGCCCCCGCTAGCGGTGAGGCGCCTGCTGCCGGGGGCCCTGCCGCTGACATGGCGCGATCGCCCGCCGACGGCGGCACAGGCGCTCTCGTCAGCGGCAGAGCCCTAGCGGGAGCGCCGTTGCTTGCTGGCGATGCCGTCGGCTGCGGCGGCGCGGCCGCCAGACCAGGCGCTGCATGTCCACTGGCCGCCGCTGGAGCGGCCAAGCCACCTGACGCGCCATTGGCGGCAGCGCCATTGAACGCCGCAGCGCCCGGCGGGCTGGTAGCGCTCTGCTGTAGCTGCCCTACAGCAGCGCCATTGTTCGGCGGCTGGCTGCTGCCGCTCGTTGCTGTGCCGGCGGCAGGCACGCCAGCCCGGCTTTTGCCAGCTGACAATGCAGCTGGTGTCTGTGCCGAGCCATGCGCCTGCCCTGCGCTGCCCTGCGTCTCGCTCACAGGTGGCGGCGATCTGACATGCAGCGGCGGTCGGCCCCGGCGCTTTGCCGGCGCGCCACCGCCGGCCCGGCCAGCGACAGAGGCTGTGCCTTGCGGAGGCGGCGGCGGCTGCTGCGGCGGCGGCGGCGGCTGCTGCTGCTGCTGCTGCCGCTGCTTTCGCTGCTGCCATGGCTGTTGCTGCTGCGGCTGCTGCTGCTGCTGCAGCCGCTGTGAGCGTCCCGGCACCGACTGCTCCGGTTGGGGTGCACGCGACTTATCCCATGGAGTGGGAGCTGGTGACGTTCGTGGCGCCGAATATTGTTGCCGGGCGCCTGCCATCTCTGCAGCATTGCTGCTTGTGTTGCTCCCCTGCTGGCCGGCAGCGATGGCCAACTTGCCGGCAGAGTCCTGCCGTGCTGCACTGCGGCGGCTGTGGAGGCTCCGCCATAGAAGATGTGGATGCTGCTGCAGAGGGGACCGCATCCCTGGCAGCCGGCATGCCATGCCGGGCGCTGCGCCAAGGCCGCCTGGCGGCCGGCAGCTGTCGTGCGGGCTGCCGTAAGTTTGCAAAGCACCTGCGTCAGAAAGTTCAGGCTTCAGAGAATGCAGGTTGACCGAGGTGCATGAACGCTGAACTGTCGGCAAAAGCGACGGTGCATGTGGAGTGATGGTGCGCACGCGTGATGGCCGCGGTCAGCTGACGTTTGCGAGACGCCGCGCGCCTCACGCTGCCGAGCATGAGTCAGAAGCGCCACTTGTAGCCAGCCACATCCGTGCACAACCACCCAAAACGCTCCAATCGAATCAACTTGCTGTCCAGGAACTGATAAATCGCCAGCCCCAGTCAATGGACGATGCACCACGTGCCAGAGATGTCACTGGAACAAGATGCGTGCACGGTCCTACCGACAAACCTTGCAAATGGGCATTGCGCGCGCTGTCCCCGACTGCCTTCGCTGCATGCAGGAAGTCGCTTCAAAGTATGGCTACGGGGCAGGTTGTTGTGCAGCTCCAGTACGGTTGCTGACCATTTTGCACATTCCACTGTTCTGAGCTGTTGCCTCCTTCGTTTGAGGAGGGCCTGCAGACTGAGAGGCTCCCTGGACAGTGATTCGCTATTCGCAAGTGCAATACTCGGTTCAACACATCTGGACGGTGGGAATGAGGCCGCATGACTAGCAGACGGATCGAGGATCTCGAATCTCGGCTGGCGGAGGCGCAGCAGTCACTCAGCGTCGCCCTTGCTAGGGTAATGCGCGCCCCGCACGCACCGCACTGCTTCCCAGTGGATGTGTTATCAACGGCACACCACATGCACATCCCCACCATGCATAAGAATACACTCCAGGATCCGTTTCTGTCTGGATCATGCCCTTGCGAGCGCCTCATAATTGCGGCAGCAACGGCTTCCGGGCACGTTCCAAACCACTGGCCAATTTTGTAGGGGCAATGCGCTGATGGCACCAGCACATGCCCTGCAGATTGAAGCCTACCGCTGCCGGGAGAGGCTCCTACTTCGAGACTACGAGGCAGTGCGATTGCGCGCCCGGCAAGCGGGTCTGGACGTCTCACCGCCAGGACCACCGCCGGCACAACCGCAGCCGCAGCCACAGCAGCAACAGCCGCAGCGGCCACAGCAGTCGCAGTCGCAGCCGCAGCTGCAGGAGAATGGCGCGGTCGCCCCTCTGCAGCAGGCGGCCGCCAGGCGGGCCAGCAACGGCGCCGCGCAGCCGCAGCACCTGGCGCTCACAGCGCTCGATGAGAGCCACCCGCTGTGGCTGCACCTCGACGGCAGCAAGGTGCAATAATTTGAGTCGAGTGAATATGTTCGGAAAGTGGTGTTTGATAAAACCGCATCTGGCGCTCACAGCGCTCGACGAGAGCCACCCCACTGTGGCTGCACCTCGACGGCAGGAAGGTGCATGTTGATTTGATTCGTTGAAAGATGATCTAAAGAATGATATCAACATCAGCGCAGGTTGCAGCTGGTGCCTTTCGGTGGGGATAGCACCTAAATCCCCACCGAATGGGGATGGCACCTGCGAAGGTGACCCCGCAAGGCACCTGACGGCTTGACGCTACTTAGAAGCCGCTCGATCTACATGTGCGCGTCGGTGCAGGTGCCGGGGATGCTGCTGATTGCAGGCGACGACCTCCACTTTGTGCAGACCCATGCCCGGGTGTCAGCGGCCGACTACCTCGGCATTCGCGCGCTCAAGGTGAGAAAAGCTTCAGCTAGCAAGGCAGCAATTGAAACAGCTTGCCTGTGGCTGCATGCTGCGCCGTGTTTGGAGCTGCTGCAAATCGTGCATGTCAGCGCGCAGCAAGCTTCAGCGCGGGCTGCTGGTATCAGTACATCATCGGCACCGAAGTTCAGCGTTGTTGAGCTGCAGGCCGGAGACGTTGGCCGCCTGCAGAGCGGCGCGGACGGCGGCAGCGGCGGCGCCAGCGGCGGCAGCGATTCCGACGCGGAAGCCGTAGTGGCGGGCGGCCCGGGCGGCCGCGGCGGCGGCGTGCTCTCAGGTTAATGGAGGTCGATGGTTTTTTTGCGTCCTCATCTCGCTTTGACTGCACGTTGTGATCCTCCTTTCATCAAGGAGCCTATTCCAATGGATCGAGTGAGCCGAAATTATGTCATGGGTAGTGGAGGGAGGCTTTCAGTGGGACGCCATGTGGCGGGTTGGAGGATTATTCATACTTTCGCTTTGAGTTCGTCCTTGCCAAGTAGCAACCTTCGTGTTGTTTGATGCAGGGGCGGCCACCTGGCTGGCGCAAAAGGTCCGCACCAGCGGCAGCGGCGCCGGTGACGCCGCCGAGACCCCCACCGGCATAGGCTTCACCAACATGTGCGCGGCTGCCTTGCTTTTGGTTCCGCCCCTGCGACTGCCCAGCCTGCAGCTGCCTGCTGGCGTGCTGTTACATGATCCAGCAGGCGGCCCAGTGCGCACCAACCTCACCTCCAGCATCATCCCAGACGCCTAATGTGCGCTTTGGCGGTGTGCGTGCTGGTGCAACACCGCTGGGCTCGCCCACCGTAGTGCAACGTCACTGCAAATGCACTGCTGCGGTGCCTGACTGTGCCGCGCTTTGCTGCTGCGCAGCATGACGACCATCATGCACAGCCTGGAGGAGGACGGCAGCTCCGACGATGCAGCAGAGACGGACGCGGCAGTGGATGCAACGGCGGGGACGGCTCAGGCCGGCACGGCGGCGGCGCCCCCCGGCTGGGATGCGCCCGCCTTTGCCGCCGCCGGGCCCGGCGGCGGCCGCGGCCCCACGCCGTACTGCGGGCCCCAGGACCCGCCAGAGCTGCAGGTCTGGCGGCTGTTTTGATTTCTGCCGTAATCCTCCTCGCCTCTTGGTGCAGTTTCACTGCTACTCAACTGGGAGGCTGTCGTCGCTTTCACGTGTCTGCTGCTGGCCCAGGCGCAAAAGCCTTGCAGTGCAGCAGGTGGTAAACCAAATGCTGTCCCCCGCACAGGCGTGGGACATCGCCTGGGCGGACGAGTTCGGGCACATGCGGCGGCTGGCGTTTGAGGCGGGCCTGCCGGCACGCGCATTCATCGCCAAGCAGACGCAGCATTGGGCGGCGGCCGCCAGCGTGCGGGGGGCGGCGCAGCCGACACTCAGCGAGGCAGCCTTCGCAGGTGAGCTGTTATGAGCGCAAGTAGCCAGAGCTGCAGCTGGAAGGTCAAGCAGCAGCACAGGTCGCGATTACTCTCAAGGTGCAGGCACAACATTAGGTGATGGGCTCTGTCTAGAGGCTTGCCCAGGCATCATGCACAGGTCTTGCAACAGAGCACAGAGGACTACCCCACTGGGCCGTGTGCGACGGAGTCGGGGCGCTTCACAGCACTTTTTCATATGCTCTCTTTGATCATGTCATGTTCTGATTGTGCCATTGTTTGACAGGCGGCCCACGGGCGCTGGGCGCCGCGTGAAAACAAAACAGATCTCGAATCTTATGTTCTTTGAATGCAGGGGCGCAGGACGTGCGGGTTTGCAACGGCTGCCAGGCGCCGGTGCGGCTGCAGCGCGTGTCGGCGCAGCCGTCGGCGGACGGCCGGTCGTTCACCGCCCGCGTGTTCAGCGCGCTCGACCTGGAGATGGCCGCCCCCGACCACATGCGGCCCACGGGTGTGTGTTTTTGGATATCGGAGAATCTCATATGCAATCCACGGGCACTTGTCTTGCAATTCCGGCCCCGACCACATGCGGCCCACAGGTGCCGGTGTTTCCCAATCATTCTGGCCCTGCTCGCCCTTTTTCTCAACTTGTTACACAGAGGCTTAGCCTGCAGCCGGGCTGCGCATTTGGATGGTGTGAACTGCTCCCGACCACATGCGGCCCATGGGTGTGTGTGTATGTCTGTATATCAGCTCCCGACCACACCAAATCCTCAAGCACTGGTGTTTCCGTCTCGGCCCGGCCACACCTGGGGCACGCTGCCGTTCTCTGTGCTGGTCCTGATTGAGCAGAGGCATCAGCCGTGTCGGCGCCTGGACAGGCTTCCCTGGCAACCAGCGCTCACCGCCGGCCAGTGAAGCATCTGCTCAACAAAATCTGGCCATTTCCACTGTGCCGCGCGGCACAGGCATCAGGGCAGGCTGGCTAGCGTCTGACAGGCGAGCATTCCCTGGGCTGAACTTTCCACAATATTCTGTTATCAACATATGAAACTTGCTGAAAGTCAAATTCGAATGCGCAGAGCTGCCGCCGGAAATGAATGAGCAGTCGGGCATCCTGTCGGGGGAGCAGGCGCGGGCGCTGGCGGGGGCGCTGCCCGCGCGCTTCCGCCTGTGCGGCTGGCACCTGCTATACAGCACCGCGCGCCACGGCATCAGCCTGCAGACGCTGTACCGCCGGTGGGTGCCTCCGCCTCCTGGGGACAGGACGCTGGGGACAGGCCGCTGGGACCTCGACAGCAGCTGTGGCATGCAAGCTGCATCCCAAGCCATGTTTACATTCAGAGTCAAGTCACCGCGCCGCCTGCAATTCTGCAGGAACTTTCGTGTTCAGCAGTTGACGGCATGAACGGCGTCAGGAACGCTCAACTTATGTGACTTCAGCTCATGTGACGGCGTGGTGCGCCAGGTCGCTGGCGGCGCCGACGCTGCTGGTCGTGCGGGACTCCGCCGGCCATGTGTTTGGCTGCTTCACAGCGGAGGGCTGGCGCGTGGCCACGCGCTACTACGGCTCTGGCGAGACCTTCGTCTTCCAGCTGCAGGTGTGCGCTTTCAGCACCCAGCACTGCTGTCCCTCCGCAGAGTTGACGCATGCACAGTCAATGCTCTGATACTCCCTGCCAAATTGCACCGCTTTGTTGCGTTCAAGCCGACTGTCCAGTTGCACGCATGCTCAAATCCATGTTTTGATCATTTGTAATATTCTCGAATCGCAGCCGCACCGGGTGGCGTGGCGGTGGCAGCGGTCCGCGACAGACGAGCGCAACGACTACTTTCAGTTTGCGACACCCGAGTCGCTGGCAGTCGGTGGCGGTGGCAGCTTTGCGATCTTCCTGGCGGACGACCTGCTGCGCGGTTCCTCCGGCATCAGCAGCACCTTCGGCAACCCCTGCCTCGCCGGCTCGCTGGAGTTCACCGTCGGCCAGATAGAGGTCTGGGCCATCACGCGGACGTGAAGCAAGCTTCGAGGCGATGGTTGTTCAATGACGGAAGGGTCTTGTTGTGGGACAGCACAGAGTGCAGTCGTTCCGCCTGCCGCACTGCAGGACAGCGCCTTGGGTGACGCCAGTGCAATTGGGAGCAGCATGAGAGGACTCCCCATCCATTCTTGGAGCAGCATGCTCCTGCCAGTGGCGAGCTCTGGTAGCGAGCTGGAACAACGTATTTTGGTTCAATTGGTGACTGGGCGACAACATTTCGAAGTCTGTGTGCGATTGTGTTGTCTCCAGACATACCTAGGAAGCTCGCGCACGCAAATCAGGCACAGCTGTTGGCGTTCCACCTTGAGGATGTACAACTCTCTGCCCTAGCCACACCCATTGTCCGATTGCATGGCGTGCCAGGGCAGGTTAGCAGAAGCCACAGCTTCACTGTACAATGGCACAACACGTGGCTCTCAGGGCGCGGTCATCACTAGCTCTCGCCCTTGCACCGACACCTTTGCCGCCTTGCCGCTCTGCTTCGACCGCTTGCTGATGTCCGCCAGCTGCAGTGTTGCCAGCAGGGTAGGGTCAGATATACTGAGAAAACCTTTCAGCGTGCCGCGACAGACAATGGCAACATCGTGGCAGTATGCTGCGGACTAGTCAGCTTGCCAGTGCTCGGGTGGCCTGACCGATCGACCAGGAGCAGCCCAGCGGCAGCTCTCAGGGACGCACCTTCTTGATCATGCGGTCGGACTGGGTGCCAGCCGACTTGCCGCGGGCGCCCGCGCCTGCGTCGGCGGCCATGGCCGACACCGGCTGCCGCTTGTAGTTCAGCTTCGCCTTCTCCGGCACAGCTGCATTGAACCTGCGGGAAGGAGATGCAACCACTACTAATTGGTCGCCTGGAGCGGTGTGCAGATGGGCGAATCCTCTGCACATGCACCGTCAGCATGCTGCCTCATTCGCGATGCGTCCATACAAGCGGCTGAACACTAGCCCCCCCCCCCCCCCCCCCGCCCCGGGCGGGGGGGGCGGGGGGCGGGGGGCGCCGGGGCGGGGGGGGGGCCGGGGGGGGGGGGGGGGGGCGGGGCGGCGGCGC